>Ga0315903_10000031_pt1 | contig 216825 bp, 206 predicted proteins | sample LakEriMetagenome_7_FD_203524 | JGI IMG/M metagenome (GOLD analysis project Ga0315903, IMG submission 203524) | Freshwater fungal communities from buoy surface, Lake Erie, Ohio, United States - Buoy 2 MA119 | ecosystem: Environmental > Aquatic > Freshwater > Lake | place: USA: Lake Erie, Ohio...
TGCCGGTCGCCTTGATCTCAACCAGCACTTCGCCCGCCTTCGGGCCTTCCAGATCAAGCTCGACAATCTCAAGCGGTTTCTTGGCTTCAAACGCAACAGCAGCGCGGGTCTTCATCGGCGATCCTCTACAAATTGATCGTCAGGCCTTATGGCGCGCAGCCCGATGGCGCAACACCCGAAATCGCGGGTGAGCGTTCAGGTCAGCGCCTCGATTTCGATAAGTTGGAAACGCTCGGCCTTCATGGGCGCGAGGGGCAGCCCGACAGCGGACAGCCAGCCGCCATGATAGTCGGTGCCGCCAACGCGATAACGACGCCCGACATCGAGCATCGGTAGCCGCAGCTGCGGTGCATGTTTCCAGCTTTGCGGTTCCGTGCGGTAAACGAACACCAACAGCCCGTCGCCATCGCCATGTGCCTGCCAGTAAAGTCCATCGCCCGCGTCACCCAGCCAGACCTTGCCAAGATGCAGCCGGTCACGATGCGTCTTGTATGTGGCGACCCACTGGGCCAGCTTTTCGCGATCGCCATCGTCCAGCTTGCGGACGTCAAGTTCTACCCCGAAATGGCCGGGCAATGCGACGCCGGCGCGGAAATCCATCGACTGCTTTCTGCCTGTTGCATGAGCAGGCGAGGCGCCGACATGTGCGCCCATCAGTTCGGGCGGCAGAAATTGCAGATAGCCGCGCTGAATCGACAGGCGGCTGACGGCATCGATATTGTCGCTGGTCCAGAAACGATGGGTATGGCGGATGATGCCGGCGTCGATCCGTCCCCCGCCAGCGGCGCAGGCCTCTATCTCGACGGATGGAAATGCTTCCCGCAACCGTGCCAGCAATGCGTATGTGCCATGGATTTGTGCGCGAAAGGCCGCCCTATTTCCGGCGGCGATCAATTCGCGGTTATGATCCCATTTCAAATAGCCGATGGGCAAATCGCTTAGCAGTCGGGCGATGCAATCGAACAGATAGTCGCGAACATCTTGGCGACGCATGTCGAGCACCAGCTGGTTGCGGGCCGTGATCTGCGGCCTTCCTGTAATAGCCAGAGCCCATTCGGGATGCGTCCGATAAAGGTCGCTGTCGGGATTGACCATTTCGGGCTCTACCCATAGCCCGAATTCCATGCCCAATGCTGTGACATGGTGGGCCAGCGGCGCCAGACCTTGCGGGTATTTGCGAGCATCAGCCCACCAATCCCCCAGCGAACTGCGGTCGTTATCGCGGCCATGGAACCAGCCGTCGTCGAGCACGAAACGCTCTATCCCGATCGCTGCGGCATGATTGGCGAGATCCTTTAGCGCCGCCTCATCATGATCAAAATAGAAGCCTTCCCAAGTATTGATATGCACGGGTCGCGGGCGCATTGCTCCGCCCGGCCAATCCATCAGGCTGCGGATTGCGCGATGGAAATTCTGTGCGACGCCATTGGCGTCTGGGGCGCAGGTGGCGAGCATTTCTGCGGTCTCGATCGCCTCGCCTGCGGCAAGCCGCACTTCGCCCGGCGCAAATCCCTCACCCATTTGCCATTGATAGCGCCCGTCATCGAGCCACTCGATCATCTGCACATGGTTGCCAGACCAGGCAAGCTGCGCGCTATAGACTGTACCATCGGCGCTGACGGTCGCGCCAGGAAAGCAATCATGCGAGCTTAGCCCGCGTCTGTTTTCGCGCCGCCAGATGCTGCGCGTAAGCGGGTCTGTGACGGGAATAAACTCGCCATTGTGTCGGCCCGAAAAACTGTGCACGGCCTGTGCGCCGCAGGGCAGAGGTAGCACGCCCGAGGCGAGCCATTGCACATCGAGCGTTTCCGTGCCGCGATTCTCAAGGCGCGATGATAGGGTCAGCACATCGCTTTGCGGATCAAGCGTGATCCGTATTTCGACTTGGAGTGCGGCTACAGTATCGATCAATTTTATCGTGGCGCAATGGCCGTCGCATTCCACTTCGACGGTATTTGCCTGAAAGCTCCAATCACGCCCTGCGCGATGCGCCAAAAGGGCAGGGGCGCCGAACCACCCAATGCCTGCTCCCGGAAATACCGACAAGGGTTGGTCAAACGCTGCGGAGAAGGTGGGTTCAGGCCGGGTGCTCCGCAGCGGGGTTGCCGGCGTCGCTCCATCTGCCAACCTCGCCCCCCAATAGCGCCAGAGCGGTGCCTCTCCGGCAATATGTTCCAGAACCACCGTAGTCGTTCGGCCGTTCAGGGTGATCCACTGGTTATCGGGCAATCGCCTGTTCCCCTCAAAACGGCGACGGGGCGCGCATTGCGCAGCCCCATATAGTGGCGGAGACGGAGGGATTCGAACCCTCGATGAGCTTTTGACCCATACTCACTTTCCAGGCGAGCGCCTTCGACCACTCGGCCACGTCTCCGCGCTCTGGAAGCCGAAGCCCCTATAGGGCCAAAGCCGCTTTCGCAAGCGCCGATGATGGGGCATAAGCCGGTGATGATCAAAAAGCCGTTCCTGTTCACCTGCGCCGCCATGCTCGCTGCGTTTCCGCTCTCTGCCCAAGTGCCCGCGCAGCCCGAATTTCCGGCACCGTCGGAAATCGTCGCCAAGGCAAATGTCAAGGAATGGGCGTCAATCGCGCCGTCTGACCTGTTGGTGATGGATCTGGCGCCGCTGAACGGCAAAGTCCGCCGCGTGGTGATCCAGTTGGTCCCCGGGCCGTTCAGTCAGGGCTGGGTCGGCAATATCCGCAAGCTTGCCGCCGCCAAATGGTGGGATGGCACCAGCATCAACCGCGTGCAGGACAATTATGTCGCGCAATGGGGCGATGCGACCGAGAAAAAAGCGCTGCCGGAGGGTTTGGCGACTGTGCCGGAGAGTGAGTATGTAACAGAAGATTTTGTCGGCAGGCCATTTTACTCCCTTGAAGGCAGTTGGCGTGACTCTTATTCACATGACACGGGTTTTTATCGTGGCTGGCCGATCGCATTCGGCAAGGAAGGTTATTGGCCTGTCCACTGCTACGGCATGGTCGGCGTAGGTCGCAACCTGTCGCCCGATACCGGAACCGGGGCGGAGCTTTACACCGTTATCGGCCATGCGCCGCGCCACCTCGACCGTAACATCGCGCTTGTCGGGCAGGTGATTGAGGGGATCGAGCATCTGTCCAGCCTGCCGCGCGGTACCGGAGCGTTGGGTTTCTACGAGAAGGAAGAAGAGCGGGTGCCGATCCTTTCGGTGCGGCTGGGCAACGAAATCGAGGGCCTGCCGGCTTATGAATATCTCTCCACTGAGAATGCAAGTTTCTCGGCCTATGCCGATGCCCGTGCCAATCGGCGCGACGCCTTTTTCATCAAGCCGGCCGGCGGGGCAGATATCTGCAATATCCCGGTGCCAGTGCGACGGAAGGCAGGATAAGACTGTCAATAAAGTGGCGGACCGGACTTGACTGAAACGCTCACCTTCACCGCTCCAATATGGCTTTGGAGCGGCGGCGCGTCGGCCACCCAATGGCACTTCGTGACGATCGAAGCCGAGGCCGCTGAGGCGCTTCAGGCGACAGCCTTGATGCGGCGTCTGGAAAGCGGGCGCAGGCGCGGTTGGGGCGCGATCAAGGTGCGTGTCACCATCGGTGACACCCATTGGGACACGTCGGTATTCCCGCAAAAAAGCGGGGCCGAATGGCTGTTGCCGATTAAGGCAGCGGTGCGAAAGGCCGAAGGGCTGGCCCCCGGCGACAGCGCCACCATGACACTCTGCTATTGAGCGCGCGCGTCGTGGTCGGTGAAAACGGCGAACAGCATCACCAGCATGAACGCAGCGACCATACCGCTGAACAAGGCCACGGGAAGAATTGAGAAATCGGACATGTCTGCCTCCTGATTGTGTAACAGTGCAGTCCTTGTGCGGCAGCAACGCCGGCTTTTCCTTGATATCGATCAATTTCCGTCACTCTTTTACAGTTAGGAATTTGGTGACCTTCCCTCGATAATCTCTGCGCTTCAAATGGCGCAGGCACAGGAGTTGCTTATGCAGGAAATTGGCGAAGACAATCGGTGCGGTGTCCGCCGCAGCGGTGTAGAGCGGCGGCAGGACGCTGCGGCCAACTTTGACGGCGCAGAAAAACGCTCAGGGGTCGAACGCCGTTCGGGCAAGGAACGGCGTAAGGAGCCGCGCCGCCGCCTCTCCTGAAGCGCTTGCGCGAAAGTGCAAAGCTGTCAGAGGTGGCACCATGTCGTTGCAGTGCCATCTCGATAGCCGTTCGGCCGCTATTGCGGCTGCATTCAACGCTGATTCCGGGCCCGATCCATGGGAAGGCGGCGCGCTGATCGAGCAGCGCTTCGGCCCTGTCGTGGTGCGTTCAGGTTCCAGCGGACGCCGTTTCATCCGGCCGATGCATTGGGGCTATCCGGCGGCCGGCCAATCGACTGAACTCACCCCGCCGGGCGGTTTGCGCTGGGTGTTCCATGTGCGCAATTTCGACAGCCCCTTTTGGATCGGCAATTTGCGTCATGCAGGGCTGCGCTGCCTCATTCCGATGACGTCGTTCCATTATCGCTCGCGCCGCCACGGCGCGCCGATGCTCAACTGCACGCTGCCCGACCGCCCGATCTTTGCCGTTGCTGGAATCTGGCGTGACCTGACCGACATGCCGGTGTTCGCGATGCTGGTGACCGAACCGTCATCGGCGCTGATCCCGGTGGAAGGGGGTAAAGCGCCGGTGAGCATGCCGGCAATCTTGCCCGCAGGCAGTGAAGAGCGCTGGCTTTGCGCGGACTGGAAAGAGGCGCAGCAGTTGATCCGGCCGATCGCAGGCGCCGAACTTGCTGTCGAGGAACTGTCCGGCGCAGGTCCGGACTTTCGCTCGCCAAGCCGCTAAGCTTTCGCCATAGCGCCTTGCCATGTGTGTTGTCGCCATCGCCCTTGATTGCCACCCGGATTGGAAGCTGGTGCTCGCCGCCAATCGCGACGAATTCCATGCGCGGCCCGCAGCGCCGCTAGATCGCTGGGCGGAAGCACCGCATGTGCTGGCCGGGCGCGATCTGCAGGCGGGAGGCGGCTGGCTGGGCATTAGTGAGGCTGGCCGCCTTGCCGTGGTGACCAATATTCGCGATCCCGACGGCCCCGATCCTGAAAAGCGGTCGCGCGGTGCGCTGGTGGGCGAATGGCTGATCGATGGCATTATGCCGGAAGGGGATGGGCTGGCGCGTTATAATCCCTTCAATCTCCTCCTCCACGGGCCGGATGGCACGCTGCTCTTGTCGAACCGGCCGGAGCCGCAATGCACGCCATTGTCGCCCGGCATCCACGGTCTTTCGAACGGCCATCCCGCTGAGCCCTGGCCGCGGCGGACGGCAGCCGAGCGCGCGCTGGCCGATTGGATTGCTGCCGGTGAAGGCGAAGACGCACTTTTCGCTATGCTGCGTGATGAGCAGCTGCGCGACGATATGGGCGCTCCGATCTTCATCAACGCGCCGGTTTATGGCACGAGGTGCAGCACCTTGGTGCTGGTCGACGGCGCGGGGCGCGGCCGCATTATCGAGCGCCGCTTTGATGCCGGCGCCATGGTTTCGGGAACGAACAGCTTCGCCTTTTCCTGGCTCGGCTAGGCAGCCCCGCCCGCGGCTGTGAAGGCCAGCCGCTGCATTTCCCTCCATAACCGCGCGGATTTGGCCCCGCCCTGTTCGAAACGGACCCGTCCCTTTTTGGCAGGCGGTTGACCTGCCTTTACCATCGGCATAGCAGGTCAGCACCGCCGGTTATCCAGCCGGCGTTATTGCCGCCCCTGCGCGGCAAGGGTGGTGGAAATTGAACCGAATAACGCGCTTTTTGCGGGCGCGGCGTGCGACCTTGCGCGCCCCGTACCGCTTTGTCCCAAGCTATGTCATTGCGGCAATCGCGGCTGCGATCCTCGCCCCGTTAAGTATCGGCGCCATGGGGGAAGCCCCCGCCATGGCCCGTGCCGCCGTCGCCAAAGATCGGGAAAGCGCGCGCTTCACCCTGTGCGCATCGGGCCCGCGCACCAATTGCGTCGTCGATGGGGATACGATCTATTATCGCGGCACCAAGATCCGCATCGCCGATATCGACACGCCCGAGGTCAGCCAGCCGCGCTGCCCGGCAGAGGCGCAATTGGGTGCACAGGCGACCCGCCGGCTGCACGCGCTGGTCAATATTGGTCCGTTCAGCCTTGCCCGCATCGATCGTGATGAAGACCGGTTCGGCCGCAAGCTGCGCATATTGACGCGCGGCGGGCAAAGCCTGGGCGGGGTGCTGGTCAATGAAGGGCTGGCCCGTTGGTATCAGGGCGGTCGCCGCCCCTGGTGCTGATCGGGGAAGGGGCCTTGCGGTCAGGCGCCGCGCACGCCCCGCACCGCCTCCATCGGCAGCGGGCCATAGATATGGGGGAAAAGCGCGCCGCCGCGCGAAACCTCCCACTTCACGCTTTCGCCCAGCGCCGCCAGATCAACTTCGGCAATCACCAGATCGCTTTGTCCGGCAAAATGCTTGTCCAACGTGCCCTGCAACTGGTCGGCGGCGGACAAATGAATATAGCCATCGTCCAGATCGACCGGCGCGCCGTGAAATACCCCATGGCGGCGGAAATGCGCCCATTGGCCAGCAGTCAGGATTTTATAGGCGGTGGCGGGGCGGGGCATATCGGTCATGGCTTGGGTGCCTTGGCTTTGGCCTTGTGCGCGGCGATATCGGCGTCGATCTGCACGATCCGCACACGTTCGGGCGAATCCTTGGGCAGCCCCTTTAGCCGGGCGGTCGCCCAAAGGCTGCGGCGTTCGGATTCGAGTGCTTTGAGGTAAAGATCGGCCATGCCCGCCGACCTAGCCGGTTATGCAAGTGGGCGATAGGGGAGAAGCAAATTCTCTCCCGAAAGGAGAAGGGGGGGTATCAGCCGAGCATCCAGCCCGCCGCCATCGCTCCGCCGAAAAGCTGCAAGATCGCAATGCCATGCAGATCGCGAGAGAAAGGCTGTTTGCGCGTCTTGTGCCGGAAAACCGCGCGCCCGGCATAGGCCCCCGCCGTGCCGCCGATCAACGCGCAGAATAGCAAGCTGCCTTCGGATACCCGCCAAGCCCCACCCTCCGCGCGCAGCTTGTCGATGCCGAACAGCATGAACGTCCAGATGTTCAGGATGATTGCGGCGGCGGCGATATTGATGGGGGTGAGGAGGTAGGGGAGGGACATGATTTATTGCCGTACCAAATCTCTCTCCTTCAGGGGAGAGATACAAGCCTTAGCGCCAAAGGCGCTTAGGCGCAGTTGAGAGGGGGAGTAGCGCACACCCGCACCGCCCAGCCCCTCTCCGCTGCGACTAAGCCCCGGAACAAGTCCGGGGCAAGTCTCGCACCTCTCCCCTAGAGCCGAAGGCGACCGAAGGTGAACGAGAGAGGGATTTACCATTTGCTAACAGCACTTTGATTTATTGATCGAATGACAAGTAAAACCGCATGGAAATACTTTCCCGGCCAGAATTGGTTTTTTTTCTCGAAAGAAGAAGGCCAATAAGGTTGAAGCATTGCGCGAACGCGATGGCGATAATTGCTGGTTATGCGGAAACAAGATGCGGTTTGGCGGTATTCCCAATATTGGAAAGGTCGCAACGATCGAACATTTGCAGCGGCTATCGAAGGGCGGAACTTGGGCGATGGAAAATCTCGCGCTTTGCCATCTTGGCTGCAACCGTCATCTGAAAGATTTCGACCGGGCGCATAAGGAAAAAATGCGCGCAAGCCGGCGTCGAGGGAATTAGTACATTGTTACCGAAATTCTATAAATTCAGGGTGGAAGCATAAATCTAGATTTATAAACCTCTTCGCGTTGACCCGCAAAAGTTACAAAATCTTGAACCCATAAATTTGTGCCATCACTGATTTTCGCGCTGGCATCTAGCACTGAGTATGACGCTTTGGATATATACACGCAGTAGGCGTAGTCGCGAATATCCGAGAGTTTGGCAGCGAAGCTTGGCGCTTTTCCTATCCAAATCAGATCATTGCTGTTTCGGATTCCTGCACGAACGGCTCGTGCTTCTCCAACATCTATTCCGACGCAGTTCTTCAATTTTATATTGTTATTTTGAAATGATCTAAATTTCCTTTTGGCTGCTGGGCCAAGTATATTTTCCACAGTATAGAATATTTCTCGAGCACACTTGGACGCATTCGTATTTTTCATGTCGCCTATGAACACACCCATCACTCTGTCGCCGTCAAAGCTCCGGATCTCGCCGCCCCATGACTTTATAATGCGTACGCAACAGTCTAAATATGCTCGTATGATTTTGGCGGTTGTTTCCCATGGGCACAAGCGAGTCAAATATGATGTTGCTGCTAGATCGGCGTATAGGAATGTTGCATCGATTTTCACCGCTCCATCCTTTAGGATTACCGAGTCAGTGGAGGGGATTACTTGACCATCCCGCACATTCCATTCGATGTCTAAAGTGTCATCAACTATTTTTTCGAGTAGAGCTTTGGTGGGCATTTTATCAGCCTAGCATTGGCATTCGGCTATTTACAATACTTGATGCCACAAGAAACACTGTCCACGGCAATATCGACCAAAGCGATAACCTATAAGCTTTCTCAATATGCAAAAATTTGTCTTTTAAAATTTGAGAGTTACGCCAGATTTGACCCAGTAAGTCTTTCTCGATGTCATGATCAGATTTTGCAATGAATGAATCGACGTAATTTTGTTCTGTGCTGGATCCAACAGACTTAAAATAGAAGAGAGAATCTTGACCGCCTTTTGTGTCAGGAAAGCTGGCCAAATAAAGGTGGCCTAACGAAAATGCGATTAAAATGATGGCGAGCAATACTGGAAAAATAACGTACCAAGTCTGTATGTCTTGATACGTTATATTATATAGCATCAGAGAAAGAATACCGACGTTACTTGCAAACAGAAGTGACGATTTGCTTTCGATCCGCCCGAAAAAAGTTAGCGTCCTATCTAGGTGGGCCGATATTATCGGTAATCTGTCGTTCGCCATCTACTCCGCCGCAACCCCCGCCTGCGCAAATATATCGGCCTCATCTGCCGCAGCCTCGGCTACACCATCATTGGCGACCTTTTTCTTGCGCTTGTCAAAGCTGTCCCAAACTTCGCCCCAATTGCCGCGTGTTGACGCCTTGGAATATGTCATCCCGTATTGGGCCACATCAATGCGACGTAAAAAATCCGCCGGAACATCAGCCATAAAAGAAAAAACCCCAACCAATACGCCACCATTAAAGTAGCGTATCAGTTAGGGCTTCTAAACTATAGTAAATTTAGTCGGGAAGTTACTCCGCAGCAACTCCGGCGGCCGCAAACATATCGGCTTCGACGGTGGTTTCGGCCGCGCCATCATTGGCGACCTTTTTCTTGCGCCGGTCAAAGCTATCCCACACTTCGCCCCAATTGCCGCGGGTCGATGCCTTTGAATATTCGGTCGCGCGGGTTTCGAAGAAGTTGGCATGCTCCACACCGTTCAACAGCGGGGCAAGCCAGGGCAGCGGATGGTCTTCGACCATATAGATGGGCTGCAGGCCCAGCTGGCCGAGACGCCAGTCGGCGATGTAGCGGATGTAACGCTTGATTTCCTTTGCGGTCATCCCCGGAACCGGGCCCATTTCAAAGGCGAGGTCGATAAAGCTGTCTTCCAGGCGCACGACCTTTTGGCAGCAATCGATAATATCGTCCTTCACCGCCTTGGTCAGGCAGTCGCGTTCCTTGGTAAAGGCGTGGAACAGCTTGGTAATGCCTTCGCAGTGCAGCGATTCATCGCGCACTGACCAGCTGACGATCTGTCCCATGCCCTTCATCTTGTTGAAGCGCGGGAAGTTCATCAGCATGGCAAAGCTGGCGAACAGCTGCACGCCTTCGGTAAAGCCGCCGAACATTGCCAGCGTGCGGGCGATATCTTCATCATTATCGACGCCGAACTGGTGCATATAATTGCACTTTTCCGCCATTTCCTCATATTCGAGGAAGGCCGAATATTCGCTTTCGGGCATGCCGATGGTGTCGAGCAAATGGCTGTACGCCGCGATGTGCACCGTTTCCATGTTGGAAAATGCGGTCAGCATCATCTTGATTTCGGTCGGCTTGAACACGCGGCCATATTTGTCGTGATAGCAATCCTGCACCTCGACATCGGCCTGAGTGAAGAAGCGGAAGATCTGCGTCAGCAGGTTACGCTCATGCTCACTGATTTTTTGCGCCCAGTCACGGCAATCCTCACCCAAGGGCACTTCCTCGGGCAGCCAGTGAATCTGCTGCTGGCGTTTCCAGAAGTCATAGGCCCAAGGATATTCAAAGGGCTTATAGCTTTTGCGGGCTTCTAGAAGGGACATGTGCGTTTCCTTGGTTCAAACTGTTTACCTCTCCCGATGGGGAGAGGAGGTAATCTCACTGGCAGGCCAGGCATTCCTCATAATCGGTCTGTTCACCGGCGCTGAGTTCGATCTTGGGTGCATCGGCGGTATTGTCCGCCTCTACCCCGCCGGCAAAGCCTGCGCGCTGGATCGATTTCGACCGGAGATAATAGAGCGACTTGATGCCCAATTCCCATGCGCGGAAGTGGAGCATCAAAAGATCCCACTTTTCCACGTCTGCCGGGATGAACAGGTTCAGCGACTGCGCCTGATCGATATAGGGCGCGCGGTCACCGGCCAGTTCGAGCAGCCAGCGCTGGTCAATTTCAAAGCTGGTCTTGAACGTGTCCTTTTCCTCAGGGCTGAGGAAATCGAGATGCTGCACCGAACCGCCCTTTTCGAGGATGGTGTTCCAGACATTGGTCGAATCCTTCGACTTTCCTGCCAGGATCTTTTCCAGATAGGGGTTTTTGACGATGAAGCTGCCCGACAGCGTCTTGTGGGTATAGATGTTCGCCGGGATCGGTTCGATGCACGCGCTGGTGCCGCCGCAGATGATGCTGATCGACGCGGTCGGCGCGATTGCCATCTTGCAGCTGAAGCGTTCCATCACGCCGCGTTCTTCGGCATCGGGGCAGGCGCCGCGTTCGGTGGCGAGCACCATCGACGCCTGATCGGCCTGTGCGCGGATATGCTTGAAGATCTTCATGTTCCACGATTTCGCCATCGCGCTTTCAAAGCCGAGGCCGCGCAATTGCAGGAAGCTGTGGAAGCCCATGACGCCAAGGCCAACCGAACGTTCGCGGCCGGCGCTATATTTGGCGCGGCTCATCTCGTCGGGTGCGCGGTCGATAAAGTCCTGAAGGACATTGTCGAGCATGCGCATCACGTCTTCGATGAACATCTTGTCGCCATTCCACTCATCCCATGTTTCGAGATTGAGCGAAGAGAGGCAGCACACAGCGGTGCGATCGCCGCCCAGATGGTCGCGACCCGTGGGCAGGGTGATTTCGGCGCACAGATTTGACGTCGATACTTTCAGGCCCAGCTCCTGATGGTGCTTGGGCATCGACTTGTTCACGGTGTCGCTGAAGATGATATAGGGCTCACCCGTGGCAAGGCGGGTCTCAACCAGTTTCTGGAAGAGGCTGCGCGCATCGACCGATCCACGCACGCTGCCGTCCTTGGGGCTAACGAGATTGAACTCGCTACCTTCGCGCACGGCTTCCATGAAGTCATCCGAAACGAGCACGCCATGGTGCAGGTTCAGCGCCTTGCGGTTGAAGTCTCCCGAAGGCTTGCGGATTTCGAGGAACTCTTCAATCTCCGGATGGCTGATGTCGAGATAGCAGGCGGCCGAACCACGGCGCAGCGAGCCCTGCGAAATTGCCAGCGTCAGGCTGTCCATCACGCGGACAAAGGGGATGATGCCGCTGGTCTTGCCGTTGAGGCCTACAGGTTCGCCGATGCCGCGCACGCTGCCCCAATAGGTGCCGATGCCGCCGCCGCGCGATGCCAGCCAGACATTCTCGTTCCAGGTATTGACGATGCCTTCCAGGCTGTCGTCGACGCTGTTCAGGTAACAGCTGATCGGCAGGCCGCGTCCGGTGCCGCCATTTGACAGCACGGGGGTGGCGGGCATGAACCACAGTTTGGAGATATAGTCGTACAGGCGCTGGGCATGATCCTGATCGTCGGCAAAGGCGTCAGCAACGCGTGCGAACAGATCCTGATAATTTTCGCCGGGAAGCAGATAGCGGTCCTTCAGCGTTTCCTTGCCGAATTCGGTCAGCAGTTCGTCACGCGATGTATCGGTAACGACATTGAATCGACGCGCGGCGACCGATTTGGAATCGGTACCAGCCTTCGCCTTGGCCTGCGCCTCTGCGACTTCCTTTTCGGGCGTTGCCTTGCTTGCTGCCTGCGGGGTTTCAGTCTTGGTCATTTCTGCTTCGAGCATATCCGTCATATCGTTTTTTCCGGCTTCCTGTGCCAAATCCCTGAAATCCATGTGACTCTTTGCTCCCTTACTGGTGCCGGCTGCCACCCCTTTCGGCTGCCGACCCCTGATTCCTGAACAGCATAGGCATGTTCGCCTATTGTTCGACTCGAGAGGCAAGCGCCCCTCATAGCATTTCGCGCTGTCCGCGGGGGAAAAAATTCACGCCTCCGCTCCTTTATTTTGAGCAGAAAACACCCTCCGCAGAATCACCTCCTGCGGGATGAGACACAAATTGTAGGTATGCCCCCTACGGCCAACCGCTATCTATAGTGCCTCAACCGTTTTCAGACGCAAGAGGGTAAATGGTTAATTAACGACTCAGTTCGTCGCTTGCGAGATTCCATTCGTCGCAGCCTCTGCCCTTGCCCGATCAGCGACGCGTGGACTTTCTAGGGCTTGATTGGGACGCAAGCATTTTTGTGGGTGAAGGCAGAAAATTTTTATCCACGATAAAAAATGGATGGGGATAATCAGGCTGCCTACTTGACGCTGGGTGGATCGTTGCAATTGCGTCGCGTCCCGTTTAACGCCCGCGTCATGTCGAACCCAAATCCCACTGACCGCGAACTCGTTGCCGAGCTCGAATCGCTCCTCACCGTCAGCCGGATGGCCGATGGCTGGTATCTTGGCCAGCGCAAGGCCGGCGGGGTCGGGCGCGTCTTTGGCGGACAGGTGATTGCGCAGGCGCTGGCCGCGGCGCAGGATACGGTGGAGCCGGAACGGATCGCCCACTCTCTCCATGCCTATTTCATGCGTCCCGGGGATGAGGATTACGAGATCACCTATCGTGTCGAACGCGATTTCGACGGCGGCAGTTTTTCGACGCGGCGGATCATCGCGTTGCAGCAGGATCGGCCCATCTTGAACATGGCGGCATCGTTCCAGAAGCTAGAGGAAGGCTATTACCATCAGCAGCCGATGCCAGATGTGCCGCCGCCCGAGGAGTTGAAGGACGAGGTGCAATTGCGCGCCGAATATGCTGACCGTATCCCCGAAAAAGGCCGCGACCATTTCCTGCGGGACCGCGCCTTTGAAAGCCGTCCCGTCGATCCGCGTGACTGGCTGGGCGGCGACAAGCGCGAACCGGCGCGTCAGGATATCTGGTTTCGCCTGCGCGCCCCTACGGTTAACGATGCCGCAATGCACCGCGCCATGCTGGCCTATCAAAGTGACAGCTGGTTGCTCGGCACTTCGACATTGGCACATGGCGTGACATGGCTGACCCCTGGCTTCCAATCGGCAAGCCTTGACCATGCCGTTTGGCTGCACGGCGATTTCCGCGTCGATGATTGGCTTTTGTACAGCTGTGACAGCCCTTGGTCAGGCCGCGGCCGTGGTTTCAACCGCGGATCAATCTACACCCGCGACGGCCGCCTTGTCGCCACCTGCGCGCAGGAAGGCCTGATCCGCATGCGCACGCCGAAATAAGCACGGACAGCCCCTGTTTAAGGCGCGGGGATATCGTCCGGTAGATCGATATCTTGCAATGTCGCTACCTCGGCCATGATACTGATCGTATCAGCCAACATCCCACGCGCGCCCTGATCGCCGGACAGGCCGGTCAATTGCGGCCAATCACTTCGCGCAAATATGGCTGGGGGCATTTTGGCCATGCCATTGCTGGAACAATGTGATTTGCCGCTATTGGCAAAGCCTTTCACCAAAGCAGTCAGATGTTGGCCGCTGACATAGGGCATGTCGGCAAGTGCAACCAATATGCCGTCCCAGTCGCTATCTGCCAGTGCCTTTACCCCCAGCGCCAATGAACCGGCCTGTCCAGCCGATGGATCAGGGTTAATGACAAGCCGGAAACCCAGCTGTGACAGTGCCGGATTCAATAGGGTGTTGCGTGTGTTTCCGACCGCCACCATTGCGCCGAATCCCATCGCGGCCAGATTCTCTGCGGCGTGCAGGCCAAGCATTTTGCCATTGAGAGCTACCTCCAGCTTGTTTCCGCCAAAGCGCCGGCTCTCGCCCGCCGCAAGCAGGATGCAGGAGAGCCTAGCGCAGTCCGGCATTGAAGGCGCGGATCATGCCGCCGGTGATTGACAGGGCGATTTCGGACGCGCTGATCGAGTTGATAGCCACCCCTGCCGGGCCTTCGATACGGGAAAGCGCGATCTCATCAAGGCCTGCGGCACGCAGCCGTTCAAGTCGCGCGGCGTGCGACGCCTTTGATCCCAGCGCACCGATATAGGCAGCGGGGGAGGCCAGCGCTGCGATCAGCGCAGGGTCGTCAATCTTGATGTCATGACTCAGGGTGACAACGGCACTGCGATGATCGGGGCGCAAGGCGGCAATCGCCTCATCCGGCCAGCGATCATCAAGGCGGACAGAAGGAAACCGCTCTTCGGTAAGGAAGCGTGCCCGCGGATCGATCACGGTCACATCGATGTCGATCTGCGCCGCGATTGCCGACAGCGCGACGGCAATATCGACCGCCCCGACAATCAGCAACCGGCGACTGGGGTGGTAGGGATTTTCGAAGAAGGTCTCGCCGCTTTCAGCGCTGATCCGGCTTGAGCCTTTTTGAAGGTCGGTGCTGACGGTCACCACCTCGCCGGCATTGCGGGCGTTGGCTATGCTGTCGAACAATTCGGCTGGAAAGCCGCTGCCCGAAACCGGCTGGACCAGTATGACAATATCACCGCCGCAGGGCAGCCCGGCTTCCCATGCGGAATCATTGGCAACGCCATAGCGGCGCATCTCGTGCCGGCCCGATGCGATCACCTGCGCGGCAATCGCCAGAACGTCGCTTTCAACGCAGCCACCCGATACCGAACCCACAAAGCGGCCATCGCCATGGACCAGCATGTGTGTGCCGACCGGGCAGGGCGCCGAACGCCAGGTTTCGATCACGGTGGCAATGGCCATCGGGGACCTCGCCCAGCGATGTGCCGCCGCAAGGATATGGCGATGATCTGCTGCGCCCTTAGTCATTGCCCCACCTTGTTGCATGGCAAGGGCAGTAGCAAAGCGGACAATCGGTTGCTATAGACAACCTAATCGAAATCTTGAGGAGCATGGGCATGGCGACCAGCCTGACGGTTAATGGCAAAGCGGTTAGCGTGGAGGCGGAGCCTGATACGCCCTTGCTCTGGGTCTTGCGTGAAGATGTCGGCCTTACCGGCACCAAATTCGGCTGCGGCGTTGCCGCCTGTGGCGCGTGCAGCGTCCATATTGACGGTGAACTGACGCGATCCTGCAGTATCGCGCTCGCCGATGTCGCCGGAAAATCCGTCACCACAATCGAGGGGCTGAAATCGACTGATGGTATGTTGCACAAGGTGCAGCAGGCCTGGATTGACGCGCAGGTGCCGCAATGCGGTTACTGCCAGTCGGGCCAGATCATGGCGGCGGTGGCGCTGATCGCCAAGGTCGGTAGCCCAAGTGATGCGCAGATTGACGAGGCGATGACCAATATCTGCCGCTGCGGCACCTATCCCCGCATTCGCGCGGCTATCCATGCCGCCACCGGCAAGGCCGCGAGCGCGGTGAAGGGAGACGCATGATGGCCGACAATGCCAACCCCAATATCGATGAAGCAACTGCTCTTCCCAAAAAGAAGAAGGGCGTGAAGCGTCGCGCTTTCCTGATCGGCGGGCTTGCTGTGGTCGGCGGCGGTGTCTTCGCCCTGCAATATGGCGATTATGCCGCGGCGCGCGATGCGCTTGCGATGACCAAGGGCGGGAAGAGCGGATCCTTCACCGGCTGGCTGAAGATCGGCGAGGATGACCGTATCACCGTATATAGCCCGCATATCGACATGGGCACCGGCAACGGCACCGCGCTGGCGCAGATGGTCGCCGACGAACTTGATGCCGATTGGGACAGTATCAGTGTTGAACATGCGCCGGCGGACAATGCCTTTGCCAATGCCTGGCTTGCCAAGGGTTTTGTCAAGGACATAGCCGGTGTGTCATTGCCCGGCTCGATTGCCTCGCTGATGTCGCGCAACATGGTGAACCAGATTACCGGTGGATCGTCTGCGGTGCGCTTTACCGGACAGATCGGCATGCGCACGCTGGGTGCCACTGCGCGCGAGGCGCTGGTTACCGAGGCGGCGGAGCGGTTGAAAGTGCCTGCAGGCGAATTGACAACCGCCAAGGGCGTTGTGACCCATGCCAAAAGCGGCCGCTCGCTGCGCTATGGTGAACTTGCCATAGCCGCATCGCAGCGCAGCCTTTCAAGCGAACCCAAACTGAAAGCGCCGAAGGATTTTGTTCTGATCGGAAAACCGATGCCGCGGTTCGACATTCCGGCCAAGGTTGACGGCAGTGCGATCTACGGCATCGATGTGCAGCTTCCCGATATGCGTGTCGCCGCGGTGATGGCGGCCCCCGTACGTGGCGGAAAGCTAGAAAGCGTCGATCCCGCCCCTGCCATGGCGGTTAAGGGTGTCGAAAAGGTCGTGCAGATGGACAATGCCGTTGCCGTCGTCGCCAAGGGCTATTGGCCCGCGCTGAAGGGGCTGCAGGCATTATCGCCGAAATTCTCGGACGGCGGCCATGCCGCCGTTTCGAGCGCGGCGATCGCGGCCGAACAGGACCGTCTGGTGAAGGAGGCTGCTCTGTCGGTCGACGCAAGCGGCGGCAAGCTGGTCGAAGCCGGTTATCGCGCGCCCTATCTCCATCATATGATGATGGAGCCCTTTGCGATGACCGCGCACCGTAAGGGTGACAGCCTCGAAGTGTGGGGCGGCATGCAGGACCCGCTGGCTACGCGCAAAGCACTCGCTGACGCGGCAGGCCTTGATTTCGACAATGTCACCCTGAACACCACGCTTCTGGGGGGCGGCTTTGGCCGAAAATTGCCCGGCGCGGGTACGGATATTGTGCCACAGGTCGTCAAGCTGGCGATGGAATCGCCTTGGCCGGTCAAACTGATCTGGCCGCGTGAGGAGGAAGTGAAGCAGGGCACCTATCGCCCCGCATCGACGATCGCTTTCAAGGCCGCACTCGGTGCGGACGGCAAGGTTTCCGCTTGGTCGGCAGCCTTCGCCCAAGCGGCAGGTGGCGAATCCGGGATGAAGCTGATCTACGACATTCCCTCGGTTGAGGTCGAACATGTTGAGCACTCGACCAACATCATCACTGCGGCCTGGCGATCAGTCGAAGCATCGCAGCATGGCTTTTTCCAGGAAGCTTTCATGGACGAACTGGCTCACGCGGCAGGGGCGGATCCTCTGGAGTTTCGCAAGAGCCATCTGGCTGTCGGATCACGCGCCGCCCGTGTGCTTGATGCGGCGGCAAAGGCGTCGGGTTGGGGAACGCCGTTGCCGACCGGCAGGGGCCGCGGCATTGCTGTCGTCGAAAGTTTCGGCACGGTCTGTGCGCATGTGATCGAGGCGTCGGTGAAGGAAGACGGCAACCCGAAGGTGCACAAGGTTTGGGCTGCGGTCGATTGCGGGCAGGTGGTGAATAGCAACAACGCCGAAGCCCAGGTTGCCGGTGGGATCGTTATGGGCCTGTCTGCGGCGATCGGTGAAGAGATCACAATCGACAAGGGCGCGGTCGTGCAATCCAGCTTCCCGGATTACCCGATTATGCAAATCGCTGATGCGCCTGAAATTTTCGTCGAATTTCTGCAAAGCGAAGCGCCAATCGGCGGGCTTGGCGAACCCGGCCTGCCGCCCGCTGCGCCTGCGCTGGCCAATGCACTGTTTGCGGCCACCGGAAAACGCATCCGCAACATGCCGTTCCGCACGCAGGCCGTGGCCTGATTGCACCTGCTGACTGGCCGGGGCCGGGTCGATACCGGCCCCTTGGCTTTTGCACCGCATGATGACCGGCTGTGCCGTGCTGCCGCACTTTCGGGTTGAACGGCGGCGTTCTGTGCGTAAGGGAAGGCCCAAATTCAGCAGGGATTTGCACCATGACCGTCACCATCCGGGAAAATGACATCATCGAAAGCGTCGCCGACGCGCTCCAATATATCTCTTACTTCCATCCAATGGATTATATTCGCGCGCTGGGGGACGCCTATGAAAAGGAGCAAGGCCCGGCCGCCAAGGATGCGATTGCCCAGATCCTGACCAATAGCCGCATGTGCGCAGAGGGGCATCGCCCGATCTGCCAGGATACCGGCATCGTCACCGTGATCGTCAAATGGGGCCAGCAATGCATTCTGGACTCGCACCGCTCGCTGCAAGAGGTGATCGACGAAGGCGTTCGCCGCGCATACCTTCACCCCGAAAACAAGCTGCGCGCCTCGATATTGGCGGACCCTGCCTTCACCCGCGTCAACACACGCGACAACACGCCGTCGGTCGTCCATCTCGAAATGGTACCGGGCGACAAGGTGAGCTTCGATGTTGCGGCCAAGGGCGGAGGCAGTGAGAACAAGACCAAGTTCAAGATGATGAACCCTTCGGACAGCATCGTCGATTGGGTGCTGGAAATGGTTCCACAAATGGGTGCCGGCTGGTGCCCGCCGGGAATGCTGGGCATCGGCATCGGCGGCACGGCTGAAAAGGCGATGGTGCTTGCCAAGGAAAGCCTGATGGGCGCGATCGATATGGCGCAATTGAAGGCGCGCGGGCCCCAGAATGATATCGAGGCTCTACGCATCGAGATTTTCGACAAGGTCAATGCGCTCGGCATCGGTGCGCAGGGGCTGGGCGGGCTGGCGACGATCCTTGACGTCAAGATCATGGATTATCCTACCCATGCCGCGTCAAAGCCCGTTGCGATGATCCCCAATTGTGCGGCCACGCGCCATGCGCATTTCACGCTGAAAGGTGCCGGCCCTGTCTATCTTGAGCCACCCAAGCTGGACGAATGGCCGAAGGTCGAATGGGCGCCAGATAGCGCCGCCAAGCGCGTCCATCTCGACACGCTGACCGCCGCCGATGTGCAGGGCTGGAAGGCGGGTGACCGCCTGCTGCTCAATGGTAAGATGCTTACCGGCCGCGACGCTGCGCACAAACGCATCGCCGATATGCTGGCCAAGGGCGAGGAGCTGCCTGTCAGCTTCAAAGGCCGGATGATCTATTATGTCGGCCCGGTCGATCCGGTGGGTGAGGAAATTGTCGGCCCTGCCGGCCCCACAACCGCGACGCGCATGGACAAGTTCATGGACATGATGCTCGAACAGGGGCTTTTGGGCTGCGTCGGCAAGGCCGAACGCGGACCCGCCGCCACACAGGCAATTGCCAAGCACAAGAGCGCCTATCTGATGGCCGTGGGCGGTGCCGCCTATCTGGTCGCCCGCGCGATTAAGGGCAGCAAGGTCGTTGGCTTTGAAGACCTCGGCATGGAGGCGATCTATGAATTTGAGGTCAGTGACTTCCCTGTGACCGTCGCGGTCGATTCCAGCGGCGAAAATGTCCACACTACCGCACCCTTGGTGTGGAAGAAGAAGATTGCCGAGGAGGGTTTGCTCGAGCCAGCTGAATGATCTGGCTTCCTGCCACGCTGCTTGCTGCGCTGTTTCAGGCTTGGCGAACAGCTGTACAGCAACGGGTGCGTGCAGAGCTTTCGGTCAACGCGGCGGGGCTGGTACGTTATCTTTACGGGCTCCCTGTCGGGCTGGTTTTGCTTGGCCTGTATGTTGTGTGGCGTAATCCTGAGATACCAGCCATTCACCTCCCATTCCTCGCCTTTTGCGCTGCGGCTGGTTTTGCGCAAATCATCGGTACCAACCTTTTGCTGATGGCCTTTGGCTATCGCAACTATGTCGCCGGCACTGCATTCGCGAAGACTGAGGCGATACAGGGGGCATTGATCGCTTTCTTACTACTTGGAGAGACGCTTAGCTGGCTTACGACCTGCGGAATTGCGGTCAGTGTTGCGGGTGTGATGATCGTTGCTGCCGGTGGACAGAGGCTGCGTCCGTCCGACATGATCCAGCCTGCGGCTTTGTGCGGTCTTGGAGCGGGATTGGGTTTCACCATGACCTCGATTTTTGTCAAATCCGCTTCGCTGGAACTTGCCACGTCAGACAAACTGCTCGCGGCGCTTTTGGCATTGGTTGTGGTTCAGGCTTGGCAGACGCTCATGCAGGGCAGTTATGTCGTCTGGCGGGAGAAGGAACAACTGCCGCGCGTGATCGCGACTTGGCGAACCTCAGGGCAAGTAGGGCTGCTTGCAGCATTGGGCTCGGCCTGCTGGTTCACGGGTTTTGCCACTGCGCCTGTTGCCTTGGTACGCGCGGTCGGCCAGATCGAAGTGATCCTCACGCTCGGGTTCAGCCGATTTTACCTGAACGAGGGCCGCAAACCGGGAGAGGTTCTGGGGCTGCTTCTGGTCGGCTTGGGTGTTGCCCTTGCACTAATTGGCGGGCTTTAGCCCGCGACAAAATCCAGCAGCGCCGCTTCGTAGCGATCGATGCCGACCCGTTCGGCCAATTTGGCGTCGAGCCAGCCTTTTTCGGCAAGGGTCACTTCCGCTGCGGTGTTTGCTTCACCTTCGATGTCGCGGCCGGGCGCTTTGGGGCGAAAGATTTCGGCAAAGCCCGCTTGCAGGTCCAGCTGCGCCATACGCCCAAAGAAGCGGCCGATGGATGGGCTGGTGTTGCGCATGAAACCTTCCAGTTGCTGCGCCCGATCACGGGTTAGGGGCGCATAAGCGGCAAAGCTTTGCAGATGGTTGGCAACGCCCTGCACGAACAGCTTTTCCCATTCAGGGGCGTTTTCGCTATCGAGACAAGCATCCTTGATGCGGAACAGCATGTCGGCCTCTTCGCGTGACACATGCAGCGGAGCGATGCCGCCTGATGCGAATACCAGCCGGCGCAGCAATGCGGCTTCGGCGGCGGTTACGCTTTTTGGTACGCTATCGCCCTCGCGGGTTGGGCCTTCGCCGCTTATGATGTTTCGTTCGATCTGTTCGAGTGTGTAGAATTTAAGGACATTGGGCAGTTCGACCGCACGTTCCGAAAGCCGCACCAGCAGCTCCAGCTCGGCGGCGCTTTCGACTCGGCCGTCGCTATCGACGCCCTCAATCACCCACAGTGCGTCCTTTTCGCTAATATAGCCTTTGGGATCGGTGCCGTTGATCACATAATCGCACAGCGCTTCGGTGAAGAATGCGATCCATTCCGGGTCTTTGGATTGCGCGCCAGAATTCAGTTCGAACAGGGCCTGCGCATCGCTTTGCGACAAGATGCCGTCGCCCCATACCCATTGGCGCAGCGCAAGCGTGTCGCGCGCGGTGATGGCGCCACCGGCGCGGATGGCAGATGCAAATTGGTCAAATTGAAAGGTCATGGGAATCCTCTGGGCGTTTGCCCAGAAAGACTAGCCATAAGCGGTTAACTGGAGGTTACGCCCGAAGGGCGATTGCCGCTTATTGCGGCGGCGGTCCACCTGCACCGGCGCCCTGCTGCATGGCGTTCTGCTGTGCCTGCATGGCCGCTTCAAACTGTTCGCGCGAAACGAAATCAGTCAGTTCGACATCAAAGATCAGCATGCTTCCGCCCGGAATGGCAATTGCGCCCGTCTTGGGATCGGGAATGTCGCTTGCGCCATAGCCGATCTCGCTGGGGATCCAGATTTTGTATTTGCCGCCTTTTTGCATCAGCTTCAGCGCTTCGGTGAAGCCGGGAATGCCTCCCGAGACCGGGAACGGCCCCGATGCCGGTTCCTGGAAAATGGTGCCGTCGCGAAGCGTACCGGTGATGGAGATCATCGCGACATCATTGTCGGTCGGCGGTGCGCCCTCGCCGCCACGGATCGTCTGGATCTGCAGGCCCGACTTGGTGACGGTGATGCCATCTTGGCCGGCATTGTCCTTCAGGAACTGTGCGTCGCTGCTATATTCCGAACGGATATCAGCTGTGCCCCACCAGGCAAGTCCGCCGCCTGCCAGCGCCAGCGCCGCAATGCCGACCCAAAATTTGGGGATCGAACCTTTTTTGATCGGCTGGATGGGGACAGTGGTGACGGACATATGTTGTTCCTTGTTATGTTCGGATCGGGGCAGAGGCGGCCCCTAAACAGATGCGGCTCTCTTAACGGCTTTGCGGACAAAAAAAAGAGCGCCCGAACGGACGCCCTATTTTTTGATTGTTTCAGACCGGATTACCGGTTGCCGTCACGCTCTGCAGCCTTGCGCTCCATCTTGCGAGCGCGGCGGATTGCAGCGGCCTTTTCGCGGGCGCGCTTTTCCGACGGCTTTTCGTAATGACGACGCATCTTCATCTCGCGGTAGACGCCTTCACGCTGCAACTTCTTCTTCAGGGCACGCAGCGCCTGGTCCACATTATTTTCGCGAACGATAATCTGCATAAAAAATCCACACTCCGAACTTTTGCCGCAATCGAATCGGCTTGCAGGCAAAAAACCCGCAGAAAGACTGCAAAAAACAAAAATCGCCGCGCAACAAAGGCGGCGAACCGAGGGGGCCTTTATACCTGCATGGCAGGAATGACAAGAGCGAATGCCGCTTTCCTGCGGGTTGTAAGCAAAAAGCAGCCCGTGCGCAAAGCCTGTATCGAAACTGGACCTAGACGAAAAGCTGGTTTAGCGACGCAAGGCGATGACCAAGCTAACCGTCAATGACCGCCCGGTCGAATATCGCATGGATCCGCAGACGCCTTTGCTGTGGGCGTTGCGAGATGCCTCGAACCTTACCGGTACGAAATTCGGCTGCGGGCAGGGCGATTGCGGGGCATGCATTGTCGATATTGATGGTGAAGCGCTGCGATCCTGCCTTGTCACGCTGGCAGAGGCCGAGGGCCGCTTTGTTACCACGATCGAAAAGCTCTCGGTTGATCGCAGTCACCCGCTCCAACAGGCCTTTGTCGCGGCGGGCGCGGTGCAATGCGGTTTCTGCACCCCCGGCATGATCATGGCGGCGGCAGTGTTGTTGAAGAAAAACGCCAACCCTACTGATGCCGAAATCGACGCGGCCGTTACCAATATCTGCCGTTGTGGCGTCTATCCCCGGTTACGCGATGCGATCCAGCGTGCGGCACGGGTGATGCGGGGCGAAGCGCGGATTTCGGCCGCACCGCCGCCGGGGATTAATTCCGAAGATGCGGCAGCCGCCGTTCCTGCACTGCGCGCCTTGAAGGACTGACCGGGCTCAGGCCAGCGCAAGCATCGCAGTCAGCGCCCCCAGGCCCACCGACAGATGGACGCGCAGGCGCAGCCATCCTGCCGGCAGTGCGATCGAACGGGCCAATGCAAGGTCGATCAGCGGCGATAGCAGCAGTGCTGCGGCAATGATCCAAAGTGATGGATCAGGCCATTGCCAGCCCCATGTCCAAGGCAGATAAGTGACGAGCGCGATCAGGCTCGGCGCGACCGCCGCGGCAAACAGCCATTTCGGCGGATTGGGCGATGCAATGCCTAGCCCCCACCAGACCCCGCCGAGAAAGCTGAAGATCAGTGCGGCATAGCCATAGCCGCCCGCCATTGCGATCCAGCGCAGGCTGCCATCGTCAAGCTGCATCAGTACCGCGAATAGCTGGGGCAACAGCCCGGCATAGCCAAACCATTTGGCGGAATCGGACACAGTGCGCGAATTTGTGGTCATGGCTGATGCTTAGACGTGTGCCTGCACGGCCCCAACACGACCTTATGCCTGTAGTGCAGCAGCGCCGTCCGGTTCCTAGTGGGAATAGCAATGGCCAAGACGCTCATCCTCATTCTCGGCGATCAATTGACCCCGAAGATCGCGTCGCTGCAAGGCGCAGACCCCTCGGACTGTGCCATACTCATGGCCGAAGTGATGGCTGAGGCCGGCTATGTGCCGCACCATCAAAAGAAAATCGCCTTCCTCTTTTCGGCAATGCGCCATTTTGCCGATGAACTGCGCGACCTGGGGTGGGTGGTCGATTATGTGACGCTTGACGATCCGGCCAATGCAGGTTCCTTGTCGGGTGAGGTGTTGCGGGCGGCCCAGCGTCATGGGGCAATCCGGTTGCGCGTTACCGAAGCGGGTGAGTGGCGGGTGCTGGACGAATTACGCGCGCTTGACGCCGTGCTTGATCTCGAAATCCTGCCCGACAGCCGCTTTGTTGCCAGCCATGCAGAGTTTGATGCCTGGGCAAAGGGGCGCAAGGCGCTGCGCATGGAATATTTCTACCGGGATATGCGGCGCAAAACCGGGCTGCTGATGGATGGCGAGGAGCCGACGGGCGGGCAGTGGAATTTTGATCATGACAATCGCAAACCTGCCAGCCGCGATCTATTGATGCCGCGCCCGCTGCGTTTTGCGCCGGATGCTATAACGGAGGCGGTGCTCGATCTTGTCGAGGCGCGCTTCGCTGGAAATTTTGGTACGCTGCGTCCCTTCTGGTTTGCAACGCGGCGCGCCGATGCCGAGGCGGCGTTTGACCATTTCTTGAAGACTGCATTGCCGCGCTTTGGCGATTATCAGGATGCGATGCTCGCCAATGAGCGGTTTCTTTACCATGCTGTTGTCGCGCTTTATCTCAATTGTGGGCTTCTCGATCCGCTCGCCATGGCGCGCGCGGCCGAGGAAGAATATCGCGCCGGTCGCGCGCCGTTAAACGCGGTAGAGGGCTTTATCCGCCAGATTATCGGCTGGCGCGAATATGTGCGTGGCATCTATTGGCGCGAAGGGCCTGATTATGTGCGCCGCAACGCGCTCGGTGCCACCCGCCCGCTGCCCTCCTTTTACTGGACGGGCGAAACCGACATGGCCTGCATCCGTGCCTGCGTCGAACAGACGCGTGATGAAGCCTATGCCCACCATATCCAGCGTCTGATGGTCACCGGTAATTTCGCGATGCTCGCAGGGGTCGACCCCTTTGCGGTGCATGAGTGGTATCTTGCCGTCTATGCCGACGCCTATGAATGGGTGGAGGCGCCCAATACAGTGGGGATGAGCCAGTTTGCCGATGGCGGCCTGCTGGCGTCCAAACCTTATGCCGCAAGCGGTGCATATATTGACCGCATGTCCGATTATTGCGGCGGCTGCAGATATGAGGTGAAAGCCAAGGCTGGAACATCGGCTTGCCCGTTCAACTATCTCTATTGGGATTTCGTCGCCCGGCATCGCGACCGACTGAAAGGCAACCCCCGCATGGCGCAGATGGTGCGCAACTATGATCGTTTCGCCGAACCCCGCAAGGCAGAGATTGCGGGCGATGCGGCGCGCTTCCTTGGCACGCTGGATGGGGGCATATGAATCGGTTGACGGTCTGGTTTGATGGCGGATGCCCGCTGTGCCGGCGTGAAATTGCGCTGATGCGGCGGCTCGACCGGCTGGGGCGGATCGATTTTGTCGATGTGGCGGATGGCGATACCGCCTGTCCGACTGATCGCGAGGCCCTGCTTGCCCGTTTCCATGCCCTCGAAAATGAGCGGTTGCTGGATGGCGCCGCTGCCTTTGCCGCGATGTGGCGTGCGATCCCACTTTTGCGGCCGCTCGGGCTGCTTGCGCGCATCCCGTTCATTCTCTGGCTGCTTGAACGCGCTTATCGGGGCTTCCTGAAAATCCGGCCGAAATTGCAAAGGTGGGCTGCATGACCGACGATCGCTATCGCAAGGTTCCTTCGGCACGGTTGTCGCGACTGGCGTCCTTCGGGCAGATGGCAGGCGGGATTGCCGGCGGCGTGTTGGCCGAGGGCGTGCGCAAGGTGGCCAGCGGTGAACGCCCGCGCCTTTCCGATCTGCTGCTGACCCCGGCCAACGCCACCCGCGTTGCGGACCAGCTGTCGCGGCTGCGCGGGGCGGCGATGAAATTGGGGCAGATGATCTCGATGGATGCAGGCGACCTGTTGCCGGCGGAACTCACGGCAATCCTTGCAAAACTCCGGGATTCTGCGCATTTCATGCCGCCGCAGCAACTGGACAAGGTGCTTACCGCGCAATGGGGGCCGGGCTGGCGCCGCCGTTTTCGCCATTTCGAGGCACGGCCGATAGCGGCTGCCTCGATAGGGCAAGTGCACCGCGCCACATTACCCGACGGCCAACTTGTTGCGGTGAAGGTGCAATATCCCGGTATCGCGGCCAGCATCGATGCCGATGTCGATAATGTTGCCAGCCTGCTGCGGGTTTCCGGCCTGCTGCCCGCCAGCCTCGATATTGCCCCGCTGCTGTCCGAGGCGAAGCGGCAACTCAACGAAGAGGCCGACTATCTGCGCGAGGCAGAGCAGATGCGCCGTTATCGCGATCTGCTGTCGCAGCAGCCGGAATTTGTCGTGCCCGCGCCGCATGAAGCATTTTCGGGCGAACGCGTGCTCACCATGGATTTCATCGAGGGCCGGTCAATCGAAACGCTGGAGATCGAGACGCAGGAAGTGCGCGATCGCGCAATGGGTCTGATGCTCGACCTTGTGCTGCGCGAATTGTTCGAGTTTGGCTATATGCAGACCGATCCCAATTTCGCCAATTATCGCTGGCAGTCCGAAAGTGGGCGAATCGTGTTGCTCGATTTCGGCGCGGCCCGCGCAGTGCCGGCTGAAACGGTCGCTGCCTATCGCCGGTTGATGCAGGCGGGTCTGGGCGAGGACAAGGCGGCGCTGCGGGCGGCGCTTCTCGATATAGGTTTCGTCGCGCCGGTCACTCTCGAACGGCATGGCGCAGCACTTGATGCGATGATCGATATTTTGATGCAGCATCTGGGCAAGCCCGGGTTGTTCGATTTCGCCGATCGCAGTTTTGTTGACCAGGTGCGCCGTCATGCCGAAACGATCGTCGCCGACCGGGCGGCCTGGCATGTGCCGCCTGCCGATACGCTGTTCGTGCAACGCAAGGTCAGCGGTACCGCCTTGCTTGCGGTGCGGATGCAGGCCCGGCTGCCGCTGCGCGACATGGTGGCTGCGCGTATCTAGCCTTGGGTATTGCGACCCTTGCCGGACCGGCAACGGTCGGAACAATATTTCACACTGTCCCAATCCCGTTCCCACTTCTTGCGCCAAGTGAAGGGCAGCCGGCAGGCAAGGCAGGTCTTTGTGGGCAGGTCGGATTTCTTGCGCATCTTTGGCATATCAATATTCGATCTTCTGCCCATCCCATGCGAACAGATTGCCGCTGTCGGCAGGGGTCAGTCTGTCGAGCACACCCAGCAGCTTGTCTACCGAAAAGGCTGGCGTGAACAGCTTTCCCGGCGCGACATTGCGCTGGAAGGGCTGCGACAGCCCCGTATCGACCGTACCCGGATGCAGCGTGGCGACGATCGCTTCCTTGTGCGAACGGGTCAACTCAATCGCGAGGTTGCGGACTATCATGTTCAGCGCCGCCTTTGACGCACGATAAGCGTGCCAGCCGCCCAGCCGGTTGTCCGAAATCGAACTCACGCGCGCCGAAAGTGCCGCAAAGATCGCACGTCGGTCGCGCGGCAGAAGCGGCAGGAAGTGCTTGGCAATCAGGGCCGGCCCGATCGCATTCAGCGCAAAGGCCTGTGCATAGGCCTCGGCGCTTTGCGCGCGCCAGGATTTTTCGGGCTGAATGCCGCCATCATGCAGCATCCCCGTTGCCACAAGGATCAGGTCGGCGCTGCCAATTTGAGTAGCGGCTGCCTCGATGCTCGCCTCATTGGTCAGGTCGAAAGTGAAGGGGTGGATTTTTCCGCCACCCGCCACCGGCCTGCGCCCCCCGGCATGTACGATTGCAACGGCGGGATCAGCAGCCAACTTTTCGACAAAGGCCGCGCCAATCCCGCCCGTCGCGCCAAAAACGCAGACAGTAATCGGTGATGGAAATGATTGAAGCATGACACCGCTTTACGCGGCTAGCGGCGGCCGGCAATTCGGGCATTCCCCTGCCTGTGGGTCAAGGGGTCGGCCCTTCACTGCTCCAACTCAATGTCCCAATAGAGCCAGTCCATCCAGCTTTCGTGCAAATGGTTGGGCGGAAAGGCACGGCCGCGATCTTGCAATTGCCAACTGGTCGGGCGGATTGCCGCCATGCGCAGCTGCATGTGGGCCTGTGCCGGGGTGCGGCCGCCTTTCCGAAGGTTGCAGGGCAGGCAGGCGGTGGTGACATTTTCCCAACTTGTCTTGCCGCCCAGCCGGCGCGGAACGATGTGGTCAAAGGTCAGATTGTCGCCCGTGCCGCAATATTGGCATTCAAACTTGTCGCGTAAGAACAGGTTGAAACGGGTGAAGGCGGGATATTCATTGGGCTTCACATATTGCTTGAGCGCAATCACCGACGGGATCTGCATGTCGAGGCTGGGGCTGTGGACGTGCCGGTCATAGCTGGCGACGATATCCACTTTTTCCAGAAACACCGCCTTGATCGCCGTCTGCCATGGCCAGAGGCTCAGCGGGTAATAGCTTAGCGGTGTATAATCGGCGTTTAGGACAAGCGCGGGGCAGTTTTCGGGGTGGCGTGCCCGATCTGCGGCTTGGAATGATCCGGCGTGAAACATGCCTTCTGACCTCTCCCCTATCTTTTGTAGCTTAACACTGTTCCCTCCCTCTCCCAAGGAAGTTACAGCATTTTGACAATTGCTACGCTGAACCGCAGACTATGGCGGCAGGGATTGACGTCAAGAGGGCAAGGACCACCAGATATGGTATTTCTGTGGGTAAAATAGCGGGTATCGAACTATCGCCGCAGCGCGTGGGTGCGACGCGTTTTGCGCCCAGTCCCAACGGCAGACTGCATCTGGGCCATGCCTTTTCTGCGATGTGCGCGCATGATTTTGCAAAGGCCAATGGCGGGCGCTTCCTTCTGCGGATCGAGGATATTGACGGCACGCGCAGCCGCCCCGAACATGTCGAAGCGATCCTTGAAGATATGGGCTGGCTGGGACTGGTTCCGGATGGCCCGCCTGTTTTTCAGTCGCGGCGTATTGCCAGCTATCGAGGCGCGCTGGAACGGCTGCAGGCAATGGGGCTGGTGTATCGCTGCTGGTGCACCCGCAGCGAAATCACCGAAGCATTGCGCCATCGGCCAGTGTGCCATGGGCCCGATGGTCCCGTCTATCCCGGTACTTGTCGTGGGCGTACCGATGCATGCCATGGCGAATATTGCTGGCGGATCGACATGGCCGCAGCGGCCGAGCAGACGGGGCCTTTACGCTGGACCGACCTTGCCGGCGGCGTTCAGCATGCTGATCCGATGCAGTTTGGTGACGTGATCTTGTGGCGCAAGGATGCGCCGGCCAGCTATCATCTGGCCGCAACGCTGGACGATGCGGCGGACGCAATCAGCCATGTCGTGCGCGGGATGGACCTTTTCGCCTACACCGCCATTCACCGTTTGCTCCAGAAGTTGCTGGGGCTGCCCGAACCGCTTTACTGGCACCACCCGTTATTGCTCGACGAAAAGGGTGAGAAACTGGCAAAATCGCGATTGTCGCAACCGCTATCGGAGCTTCGAAGCAAGGGCATATGCGGTATCGAATCTATCGGCCAACTGCGGCAGGGAAAGCTTCCGCTTGGAATTACCCGGTCGAGTCCCTAGATGGATTTGCAGAAAAGGATTTAATCATGGCCGCGCTTCTTATCATCGCTCTCGTCATCGTCATGGGTCTGGTCGTTTGGGCCGTGGTGCGCGGCTTGCATGCCTTTGCCAATATGGACCCGAATGACGTTGATGAAAATGGCGTGCCGCGCGCACTTGCCCGGCAAAACCAGATGATGTTCGCCCGCGTCAAATGGCAGGCGATTGCGATTGCGATCGTCGCGATCATCGTCGTTGGCGGCGCGTTCGCAGACTGAGCCGGCCGTCATGGTCAAGTTGAACAAGATTTACACCCGCACGGGTGATGCGGGCACCACGGGGCTGGTCGATGGTTCGCGCCGGTCAAAGGCCGATGCGCGAATGCATGCTATTGGCGAGGTGGATGAAGCGAACAGCGCGCTGGGCATCGCGATTGCCGCGCTTGAACGCGCTGATGGTGATGTCGCGCTTGTTGCCGGTCTGCGGCGTATCCAGAATGACCTGTTCGATCTGGGCGCCGATATCGCGACGCCGGGCGAAGATTTTACTCCGGGTGAAATGACGCTTCGTATCGTGCAGAGCCAGGTTGACTGGCTGGAAGCGGCGATCGATGCTGCCAATGAACAACTGCCCCCGCTCACCAGCTTCATCCTGCCCGGTGGCAGCGAGGCGGCGGCGGCGATGCACCTTGCAAGGGCGGTTTCGCGTCGTGCCGAGCGGGCGCTGGTATCGGCGGCGGCCGGAGAGGCGATCAATCCGCTCGCGCTTATCTACCTCAACCGGCTGTCTGACTATTTGTTCGTGCTGTGCCGCCTGATCAACAAGGATCGCGGCGGCGACATTCTCTGGGTGCCGGGCGCGTCCCGCTAACCCGTCATTTTGAACCGGGCAGCGGCCGGGTGCGCCCGCATGGCCCCAGCGATTCAAGCACAAAGCGATAATCTCCCTGCGCGCCCGCGATTGAGGCCGGTTCGCTGCTTTCGATCAGTTTGGAATCAAGGCTGCGTGGCAGGCTGCAGGCGAGGCGATACCATAATAATGTATTGCGCGCCGGGGCCTGAGCGGATTCGTCGATTACATCGCCTGTCGATACCGCCCAGCGCTTTTCCTGGCCGGGCCGGCTTAACACCGAAATCGAAATTGGTTCGCCGCCTGCTGTGCGCAGGAAAATCTGCGTTTCGCTCTCTCCAATCACTGTTCCCGGCGTATGAAATGCGCTGCTGATTGCCGAAATCGCATCTGGTGCGCTCAACAGGACCGCCTCTTTGGTGATCGTACGCACCAACATGTCATTTGCCGCACTCCAATCAACCAGCGCATCGGGGCGCGAAAGCCGCAGCGTGCCCGGAAGGCCCTGTGCTTTGTTGCCGAACAGGAAGAAGCGGCGCTTCTGCAATTTGGGCACCTTTCCCTTTGCGTTCTTGGGAATATCGAGGAGGAAACGCGCCCGTGCAGCAAAGCCATCTTCGCCGCGGATCAGTGACTGGACGTCGGCCTCGACCAGCGATCGCTGGATGTTTGCCGGCACTCCAACCGCTTGGGTTTGCGGCAAAGCTGTGACCTTGCGAATCTGGACATCGAGAATCAAAGGCGACTTCACCACGAGATCGGCAATATCCGCATAGCCTGCGCCCTCTGCAGGCACAGAAAATGTGGTTTGAGCGGGGCCCTGCGCAACCGCATTGGGGGCCAGCAGCATCAGCGCACATGACAAGGCTAAATGGATGGTAAACTGGCTTTTCACCTTGGGTTTCCTTGATATTTTGTTACTTTGTAACATCGTGCCGTGAAAGCAACGGTCCCACAAGTCTTGAATTGCAAAGGATGAATTGCGGATGAATCGCAATATTCGCATTGCCTGCGGAAAATGGCCTCGCTAAAGCGGCTTAGGAATCAGCCATAAAAAGCAATTTCAAGCGCTGACCATTGGGTGGCATCACGAAGATGAGCTTACCAAGCGGTCGGAGCCTTAATGGGGTAAGTTAGGAGAGTAGTTTCCGCATGGCATATGCTGATCAAGATGGAATGAGTTCGAGCCGACTGGTCTCGATCATCATCGTCGCGCTCCTTCACGCTTTCCTTGGCTATGCACTGGTCACCGGCCTCGCTTATGAGGCGGTGCAGCAAGTCAAGCAGAAGCTGAATGTCGTTGACGTGAAGGAAGAAGAGCCGCCTGAAGAGGAAGAGCCGCCGCCAGAGCCCGAAAAGCAGATCGAGCCGCCGGTAGTTTCGCCTCCGCCGCTGGTTACGACGGTAACGCCGCCGCCGACAGTTCGTACGGTCGATACGCCGCCGCCGGCAGCGCCCATCGTCCCCACAGCTGCTCCGCCGGCACCTGCGGCACCGCCGCCGCCGGTTGCAAAGCGTCCCAATCCGCTGCCAAAGGGTAATCCGGGCAACTGGGCGAACACGAACGACTATCCGTCGCGCGCCCTGCAGCAGGAACGTGAAGGCACCACCAGCTTCCGCGTCACCGTTGGTCCTGATGGTCGCGTTCAGTCATGCACGGTCACAGCTTCTTCGGGTCATGCCGATCTCGACGATGCGACCTGCAAGAACATTCAGCGTCGCGCCCGTTTCGATCCGGCACTTGACTCCAATGGTCAGCCCACCTCGGGCAGCTGGTCGAGCCGCGTACGCTGGCAAATTCCGAAGTAATCATTCAGCCCGGCTTAGGGGAGCTTCCAGGCCGGGCTTTTCAATAGTCTATCTGGTTTTTTGAGAGGAAGTAGAAATGTCGATTGTTTTCCTGACTGCAGCTGGTGCCGATCAGGCAGCCGTTGCACAAAAATTTGGTCTTATCCCTGCGCTGAACGAAGGTGGCCCGATAAGCTGGTCGATCTTCATCGTGATGGTGATCATGTCGGTCTTCTCGTTCTACATCATGTTCACGAAGTTGATCGAACAGCAGAAGGTTCTGAAGCAGGCCAAGGAAGTCCAGGCAACGTTCTGGCGCGCAAACAGCCTTGAAGAAGGTGCGGCGAAGCTTGAAAAGAACAGTGCGTTCCGTCAGCTGATCGACGACGGCATTGCTGCCCAGAAGCAGCATGGCATGCTGACCGATCCGGTTGAAGCCCATGACTGGCTGCACGGCGCGATGAATCGTTCGGAAGATTCGATCAACAGCAAGCTCGCTGGTGGCCTGGCATTCCTTGCTACCGTTGGTGCAACTGCTCCGTTCGTTGGTCTGCTTGGTACCGTTATCGGCATCTACTCGGCGCTGATCAAGATCGGTATCGCCGGTCAGGCCGACATCGGCAAGATCGCTGGTCCCGTCGGTGAAGCACTTATCATGACCGCAATCGGTCTGTTCGTCGCGGTTCCTGCGGTGCTTGCCTACAACTGGCTTCAGGCGCGTAACAAGTCGATCGCCCGCAGCATGTCGGCTTTCTCGAATGACGTACTTGGCTACATCACTTCGGATGGCAAGGTGAAGCCCGCAGTTAAGGCTGCTCCGGCTGCCGCTGCCAAGGCTGCTCCGGCCGCTGCCGCTAAGAAGTAAGACACTGGGGGGACGGGTCGTCCGGTCAGGGCGGCCCTCCCCTCGATGACCGCGCCCATGGCCTTGTGTCCGGGTGCGAGCAGTCAGAGAGGAATAGCTAAATGGCAATGAGTACTGGAGGCGGCGGCGAAGACACGCCAATGTCAGACATCAACACGACCCCGCTTGTGGACGTCATGCTGGTGCTTCTGATCGTCTTCCTGATCGCCATTCCCGTGGCCATCCAGACGGTCAAGATGCAGCTCCCTGAGCAGATTTTTGAACCGACCAAGGCAAAGCGTGAAAATGTGCTGCTGTCCGTGACCACGACCGATGTGAACGGCCTCGATCCGGGCGCAGAGGGCTTTCAGGGCGCTAACCCCAGCGGGGAATGCCGCATCTATTGGAACGTGACTCCGGTGGATTCGACCGAATTGGTTGATCGTGCAGCCAAGCATCTGAAGCGTGAATTTGACATCCTCGGCGGCGAAGCTGCCGCAGCGGCTGGCCAGATCACGCCCGATATGCTGCCCGAGGCGCATATTCGTGGTGACGTGAACACGCCTTATCGCTGCATTGGTGGTGCGATCTATTCGATGCAGATGGCAGGCTTTGCCCGCGTCGGCTTCATTTCGACGCCGTTCCCGCCGCTCGATTCGGCTAAATAAGTCCAGCCTCGCAAGGAGCAAATGTTATGGCAATGAGTGGTGGCAAGGACGATGGCCAGCCGATGATGGAAATGAACACGACGCCGTTGATCGACGTCATGCTCGTTCTCCTTATCATGCTGATGATCACCATCCCGCCGGTTTCGCACGCGGTTGATATCGATCTGCCCGTGCAGGATCCGAACCAGCCTCCGCCGGAAGTATTGATCGATCCGGTGGTCAACAAGATCGTGATCATGCCCAACAGCGAAATCCAGTGGAACGGCACGCCGTCTTCGCTTGATCAGATTGGGCAGTATCTCGCACAGACAAAATCGATGAGCCCCGAGCCGGAACTTCAGTTCCAGCCCGCACCGACTGCGGTCTATGACACTGTGAACGCGACGTTGAACGTCGTGAAGCGCAGTGGCATCACCAAGTTCGGTTTCGTCGGTAACGAACAATATCGCGTCTTCGGCAAGGCGGCCATCGAAGGTCGTTGATCGCAGAAGCTGCAATCGACATGAAAGGGCGGCTCTCGGGCCGCCCTTTTTTTGTGCCGCTAAGGTAGGGGCTATGCCCCCATCATCCTGAGGTTTCCTTGTATGACGGCCATGGGATGCAGCTGTTGATCCACATGCGTAAGCCGTACGATGGACCTTTGACCGCTGATCCGGCAGCCCTATCCGCGACAATGAAACGACATAAGTCGCAGGATGAACCGCAGCGGACCGTAAGCAGGCGGGATGGTAGAGGCGATGAAGCCCTGTTTGCCGATTGATCGGTCAGAACTCGACTTTCTACCGGGATGGACAATGGCGGACTATCGCACCGCTAGCGCGATCTCCGCGAGCCCCTCCAATGAACGGCCACACCTATAAGCAACTCAGGCGTCGAATTGCAGGCTAGCCAGCCGTGCGTAGAGCCCGCCTGCCTTTGACAGGCTGTCATGGGTCCCTTGCTCGACGATGCGGCCTTGATCCATCACTACGATCCGGTCTGCCTTGCGTACGGTGGCGAGGCGATGGGCGATGACGATGGTTGTGCGACCCTTCATGAGATGTTCAAGCGCATCTTGCACCAACCGTTCGCTTTCAGCGTCGAGCGCGCTGGTAGCTTCATCCAGCAGCAGCAAGGGAGCATCGCGCAACAATGCCCGGGCGATCGCGATCCGTTGCCGCTGGCCGCCCGAAAGTCGCGCGCCGCCTTCGCCCAGATAGGTGTCCAGGCCTTGGGGCAGATCGCGCAGGAAAGTCGCGGCATTAGCCTGTTCAGCCGCCGCCCAGATTAAGGCGTCATCGGCATTCCAATTGCCGTAACGCAGATTATCGCGTGCGGACGAAGCGAATAGCACCGTATCTTGCGGTACAAACGCCATGCGTTGACGAAATTCTGCCGGATCGGCGCTGGTCAGCGCAACTCCATCAATTCGCACCGTGCCGGCCTCAGGATCATAGAAACGCTGCGCCAACTGGAAGAGGGTCGATTTGCCAGCACCCGACGGGCCGACAACTGCAACCGTCTCCCCCGGCGAAACTTTCAGACTGAAATCATCAAGCGCCGCAACCTCGGGCCGCGTCGGATAGCGGAAACGGACATTCTGATATTCAAGGCTGCCGCGCGGAGCGGGCATTTTGACGGGATTTGCAGGTGCGGCAATTTCGGGCACTTCCTGCAAAAGTTCCGCCAATCGCGACGCTGCACCCGATGCACGCACCAGATCGCCATAAACCTCGGTCAAGGCGCCGAATGAACCGGCGACAAGGCCGCCATAAAGAACAACTGCGAACAATGTGCCGGCTGAAATAATCCCTTGTGTTACTTGGTCGGTGCCTTCCCACACCAGCAAGGTGATGCCACCAAAGATCAGCGTCATCACCAGTGCGGTCAGGAAGGCGCGCAGGCGGATACGGCGCTGTGCAGCGGCGAAGGTGCTTTCCACCGCGTCGCGGAAGCGTTGCTGTTCCCGCCTCTCCTGCCCGAAAGCCTGCACGATCTTGATTGCGCCCAATGCCTCAGACGCGACGGTGCCGACGCTCGCCACTTTGTCCTGGCTGTTGCGCGATGCCTTTTCCAATCGTCGGCCGAGGAAGACGATGGGCAGCACAACGACTGGAATGCCAGCAAGCAGCCAGATCGTCAGGCTAGGCGCAAGGCCGAACAGCAGGAAAACACCACCAATGCCGATAAACAGATTGCGCAGCGCAACGGAAACAGTCGTGCCTACAATCTGTTCGATGATCGCGGTGTCGGCCGTCATCCGGCTCGCGATTTCAGCGGGCCGATTCTCTTCGAAAAAGCGGGGCGCAAGGCGGAGTAGATTATCTTGTACAGCGGCGCGAATATCGCCAACCACGCGTTCACCCAGCCAACTGACAAAGTAGAAGCGGAAGGCGGTCGAGATGCCGATCACCCCGACAATCGCAAAGAGCAGGTAGAAATAAGGGGCGGGATCGCCGCCATCTTTGATGAACCCCTTGTCGATGATCAGGCGCAAGCCATAAGGAATGGCCAGCGTAGACGATGCCGCCACCACCAGTGCCAGCAAGGCAAAAAGGATCTGTCGCGGATAATCGAGGGTAAAGCGCGCGATCATCCGCAGGCTGCCCAGATTAACTTTCGCCTTGGGTTCCGCTGGCGGTTTTCCGCCATCCGGTGCGTCGGGCATGGCTGCGGTCACATCATTCATGCCGACCGCCTAGCAGGCGCGGCGAGCCGTAACAATTGGCGAGCGAAGCGCTTTGATCTTTTTCTATGGTGCAATGCACAAAAAATGCCTATGTCAGGATCTGAAACAGGGCCCTTTGATCCAGCGTCAGGCTGCCTTTGGGCGAGACGGGAAACGCACATGCTCTATACCGGATATGATCTTCAGCGCGGCATGCTTGCCGGAATGGGCTGGATCGCGCAGAAACAGGCCGATTTCCTGAATAATTTTAACGCCGCTCCGTTCAACTATGGCGGGCTGACAGGGATCACGGCGTCGGCGCTTGACGTATTCGCCCATTCGGTGATGCCTCGCGGAAAGCCTGGCTTCGGACTCGATTTTGTCGAGGTGGACGGTAAGCATCTTCCGGTCGAGGAACGCAATGAGGCGCGTAAGCCCTTCGGCCAGCTCAAGCATTTCGTTTATGAAGGCAGCGAGGCCAAACCGCGCCTTTTGATCTGCGCGCCGATGTCAGGCCATTTCGCAACACTGCTGCGCGGCACGGTCGAACGGATGCTGCCGACGCACGATGTTTATATCACCGACTGGAAAGATGCGCGCGATGTACCGCTGACTGGCGGCGGTTTCGACCTTGAGGCCTATATCGACTATCTGATCGAATGGCTGGAACATATCGGCCCCGATGCCGGTGGACGGGGTGCGCATATGCTCGCAGTATGCCAGCCTTCGGTTCCCGCCTATGCGGCAGCCGCGATCATGAGCGCGAAGGATCATCCGCTGCGTCCGCGTACATTGACGATGATGGGTGGTCCGATCGACACGCGCGAGGCGCCGACTGCGGTCAACGACCATGCCACCCGCCGTCCGCATGACTGGTTTGTGCATAATGTGATCGCCACCGTGCCACCTTATTACAAGGGTGCTGGTCGACGTGTTTATCCGGGTTTTCTGCAACTGGCCGGTTTCATGTCGATGAACCTTGGCAACCATATGATCAGCCATTGGACGATGTTCCAGAATCTGGTCGAAGGCGATGGCGACAGCGCCGAGCGGCACAAGGAATTTTACGACGAATATCGCGCGGTTTGCGACATGACGGCCGAATTTTATCTGCAGACCGTCGACGTCGTGTTCCAACGCCATCTGCTGCCCAAGGGCGAGTTTAATTATCGCGGGCGTCTGGTCGATCCTGGTGCGATCCACGATATTGCTCTGCTTGCGATCGAAGGCGAGCGTGACGATATTAGCGGCCTTGGCCAGACCAAGGCGGCGCTGGACATAGCAACCGGCTTGTCAGACAAGCTGAAACATTATCATATGGCCCCCGAAGTCGGCCATTATGGTATTTTCAACGGCAGCAAATGGCGCGATAAAATCGCCCCTGTCGTCGAAGACTGGATCCTCGCGCATAACGCCTGATCCCAACGGAGGCTCTAAACTCCCGGTTTGCTTGTCGAAACCTGCTCCTGTGGTTACGGAAAAGAACGGGCCCGCCGGGGGAGGTGTCAGATGAAATTGCAGATCACGGCTATGGTGGAACGTTGGCCCGTTGCCGGCCAGTTCGTGATTGCGCGGGGCGCGAAAACCCATGTCGACGTTCTTGTCGCTGCCGTGCGTTGCAATGGCGCGGTTGGCATGGGCGAAGGTACCGCCATTTATTACCTGCAGGAAACCGCGGAAAAAGGCGTGTCGCAAATTGAAGGCGTGATGGAAGTGCTTTCCGGCCTTGAACCTCGCGCTGCACGTGAGGCGTTACAGCAATTGCTTCCCCCCGGTGTCGCCCGCAATGCGCTTGATTGTGCCTTGTGGGATGTTGAGGCCAGCCTCGCCGGCAAACCGCTATGGCAATTGGCAGGGCTAGCAGCGCCGCCTCAGCCGCTGCAGACTGCCTTTACCATTTCATTGGGCGAACCTGACGTGATGGAGGCCGATGCGGCAAAGGCGTCGGCGCGCGGTTTTGGCCTGCTCAAACTCAAACTCACCGGCGAGGGCGACCGGGATCGGGTTGCGGCGGTGCGCAGAGGCGCACCTATGGCGCGATTGATTGTTGATGCCAATGAAAGCTGGGGCGGCCTTGATATTGAGGCAGAGGCCCATGCTCTGGCGGCGCTGGGGGTCGAAATGATCGAACAGCCGGTGGCGGTGGGGCAGGAGACGCTGCTCGATGGCGTGAGGGCCCCTGTTCCATTCCTTGCCGATGAAAGCTGCCAATCACGCGCAGAGCTTGATTTGTGCGCGCACCATTTTGACGGCATCAACATCAAGCTCGACAAGACCGGCGGGCTGACCGAGGCCTTGGCTTTGGCGCGCGAGGCGCAGGCGCGCGACCTAAAACTGATGGTCGGCTGCATGCTCTCCACCAGCCTTGGCATCGCACCCGCATGGCTTGCGGCACAAGGTGCGATATGGGTCGATTTGGATGGGCCCGCCTTGCTGGCGCGCGATCGCGAAGATGGCTTTACCTTCGAAGGCGGGAAGATAATTCCCGCCTGAGCAGGACATCTCAAACCGCGTCGAGATATTCGATTTCGGGTGCACCGGCGAGGCACGCGCCCAGTTTCGGGCCAGCGGCGCGAAAATAATCGCTCTTGCCATGCGCGTCGAGTGCAGCCTGATCGGCATAGCATTCCAGCACGCGATAGACCTGCGCATTGGTGCGCGAACGGGTAAGGGTATAGAAATGGTTGCCCGGCTCATTCGCCCGCACCGCTGCCGAAAGTTCTGCAAACACCGCTTCGAATTCGGCATTCTTGCCTTCTGCTACGGTCAATGTTGCGACGACGCCAATTCCGGCCATTTCTGATTCCTCTCGATAAATGATGGTGGGCGCAGGGTTTTGACCGCTGCGCCCGTCTTCTTGGTTACAGGACTTCGAACAGTCCGGCTGCGCCCTGGCCGCCGCCAATGCACATCGTTACAACGACATATTTGGCGCCGCGACGCTTGCCTTCGATCAACGCATGACCGGTGCAGCGTGCGCCCGTCATACCGAAGGGGTGACCAATCGAGATCGAACCACCGTTGACGTTGAGCAGTTCGTCAGGAATGCCGAGCTTGTCGCGGCAATACAGCACCTGCACAGCGAACGCCTCATTCAGTTCCCAAAGGCCGATATCATCCATCTTAAGGTTGAAGCGCTCGAGCAGCTTGGGGATCGCGAAGACGGGGCCAATGCCCATTTCATCGGGCTCGGTGCCGGCGACCGCCATGCCGACATAGCGGCCGAGCGGGGTGAGGCCGCGCTTTTCGGCAACCTTGGCTTCCATCAGCACACTAGCCGAAGAGCCGTCGGAGAGCTGGCTGGCATTGCCTGCGGTGATGCAATGACCTTCGCCCATCACCGGCTTCAGGCTGGCAAGCCCTTCGAGCGTGGTTTCGGGGCGGTTGCAGTCATCACGGTCGGCGGTGACTTCCTTGTAGGAAACTTCCTTGGTTTCCTTGTCGACGATAGCCATTGTGGCGGTGCAAGGCACGATTTCATCGTTGAACTTGCCCGCCGCCTGTGCGGCAGCGGTGCGCTGTTGCGACTGGAGCGAATATTCGTCCTGATATTCGCGGCTGATATTGTAACGCTTGGCGACCACTTCGGCAGTGCCGATCATAGGCATGTAAATGTGCGGGTGCATTTCCAGAAGTTCACGATCAGGCTCAACAAACATCTTGCCGCTGCCGACCACCTTGGAAATGCTCTCAACGCCGCCAGCGACGCAGATGTCCATATTGTCCACCAGAATCTGCTTGGCAGCCGTGGCGATGGTCATCAGGCCCGAGGAACATTGACGGTCAATGGTCATCGCGGGGACGGTTACCGGCAGTCCGGCCCGCAGCGCAGCAAGGCGCGCGACGTTGCCGCCGGTCGAGCCTTGCTGCACAGCAGTGCCGATCACGACATCGTCGATTTCCGCGCCTGAAAGGCCAGCACGTTCGACGGCAGCCTTTATCGAAAATGCGCCAAGGGTGGCACCGGTGGTGTTGTTGAAAGCGCCGCGCGCTGCCTTAGTCAGCGGGGTACGGGCGGTGGAAACAATAACTGCGTCGCGCATGGAAGAATTCCTTTCGATAATTTACTCTCCTGTATGGAGGAGAGGAGCGAGACTATTGAGCATAGCGAACTAATCGCAGCGGCGAGGGACCTCGCCCACTTCGCCTAGGGAATAAGCTCCCTAGGCTGCATATCCTCTCCCGCTTGAGGGAGGGGATGAAGCGGCCTCAAACAAAAAACTGGGTGATCCATTCGGCGATGCAGGCGGGCTTTTCCTCGCCTTCAATCTCGAGCGTATATTCGATCGTCTGCTGCCACTGGCCGGGGCGCTTTTCGGCGAGTTCGAGAAGCTTGAAATGCGCACGTACGCGCTTGCCAACGCGGACCGGAGCGAGGAAGCGGGTTTTATTGCCGCCATAATTGACGCCCATCTTGACACCCACGACCTTCGGGGTGCTCGATTTCGCCATCAATACCGGCAACAGCGAGAGAGAGAGGAAGCCATGGGCGATGGTGCCGCCGAACGGCGTCATCTTTGCCATTTCCTCATTCACATGGATGAACTGGTGATCGCCAGTCGCATCGGCAAACTTGTTGACCATGTCCTGGTCGACCAGCAGCCAATCCGAACTGCCGATGACTTCGCCGACCCGGTTTGCGAGTTCGGCTGGTGTAACTCCGCTCATGTCCTGCTCCTTATAGGTGGAATTTGCGCGCGGTTCTGCGCTTTTCTGCCGCAATTGACAAGTCTTGCCATTCGAAGCGGCGCTGACCCTACGTCATCCGATCAAGCAAGGCTTTGCGGTCCGCGAATCATCCCTTGGTGCGCCCCTGCGAAACCGGCTGGGGCAGCGGGGCATAGGGCATTACATAGCTTCCGTCGGGCGCTGCGGTGAAGGTCGTTTGTGTCGGATAGGCGAACAATATGCCTTCGTCCCGGAAGCGTTCGAGGATGGTGAGCCCGACATTATGCCGCGTGGTAAAGGTCTCTTCGAAATCGTCGCTCCGCACATCGAACACCAGTTCGAAATCGATCGAGCTAGGGCCGAACCCGACAAAGCCGGCGCGCACAAATTCTTCATTTTCCGCTTCCACAATCGCGCGCAACATGTCGGGGATGCGCCGGGCCTTTTCCGGCGGGGTTTGGTAAATCAGGCTCAGCCGATAGGTCGTCCGGCGAAAGGCGGTGGTTGTGTTATTGGTGATTTCCTTGTCGAGCAGCTTGCTGTTCGAGATGATCTTTTCCTCACCTGTCACAGCACGCAGCCGGGTGCTTTTCATTCCGATGCGTTCCACCGTTGCGGTTGACATGTCATAGCTGATGGTATCGCCGCGCTTGAAAGGCCGGTCGAAGATGATCGAAATAGCCGCGAACAGATCCTGAAAGATCCCTTGCGCGGCAAGACCGATAGCGATGCCGCCAACGCCAAGGCCCGCGATCAGGCCAGTGACATTGACCCCCAGATTGGCGAGAATGACGATGGCGGCGATGGCGAACAGCGCGAAACTGACCAGCAGGCGGATCAGCACCATCGCGCTGGCGAGTGTTTCATGTTCCCCGCCGCTTTCGCCGGCGCGTCGTTCGATCATGCCCAGAATGATCTCGCGCATCCAGATGGCGACCTGCAGGGCGGCGGCGATGGTGAACAATATGTCGATCGTCCGCGCGACGGTGTAGGGTGCATTGGCATAGCCATTGACCAGTTCCGCAGAGACCATGATGCGAAAGAATATTCCGGTGCGGGCAAAAGTGCGCGCGGCAATCGTCGCCAGCGCGCCATGATCCTCGCTTTTCCGCACGATGCGCGCCGCCCGCCGCCGCAGCCAGCTGAGCACAAGGAACACGATGATCGCCGCCGCCGTCGCGATCAGCAGTTCGGGCAGATTGTTGCGCACCCAGTCGGTGATCAACTGTCCATAGGCCTGAATACGGGGCACAAGTTCGGTTGTGGTATCCGGGGTTAGTTTGGGGTCGGGTAGGGGCATGTCCTTGATCTAGTGCCCAGCTATGCCCGCGACAAGCCGTCAGGTGGGCCGTCAGGCGGTATTGCCGCTTTCCTTGGATACAAGCCGCTGGTTGCGGATTGGCATCCATGCTGCTTCGCCGCGCCGCCGCGCAAGATAGGTATCGAGCCCGATCTGCATCCCAACTAGCATATAGACAAAGGGCTGGAACGCGATGCCGACAAAAAGCGAACCGACCAGATAGATTATCTGCGCGTTTTGCAGCGCGCGAGCCAGCGGTGCCACCCAAGTCTCGTCCGGCCGGTTGCGCTTCCTATAGATGCGGCTGATCACTTCCATCCGCCAGACACCGCCTACATGGATGATCAACCAGATGATCAGTCCCGGAAAGCCTTGTTCGCCGAGCATCTCGAAATAGCTGCTATGATAGGCGCGCGCCTGATCGACAATCTCTCGGCTGTCGACGGCCCCTGTGTCAAAACCATTTTCGTCGACGACCGGCAGTTCATAGCGCACCTTGTTTATGCGATAGGCATCAAAGCCCCCGCCAAAGGGGTGTTCCTGGACAAATTCCCACGTCCATTTCCATACTGCAAGCCGCGTTGCCGCTGATTCATCTGTTTTATATTCGCGGATCGTCTCCATCCGGTCGGAAAAGGCCGATGGCAGAAAGGGAATGGCGGCCGCGCCCACCAACACTGCCGCTGTCAGATAGAGGAAACGGCGCTTGGTTTGGCGGATGAACAGCACAGCCAGCACAGCGATACAGACGAGGCCCGTGCGCGCCTGTGTCCCAACAGGGATCAGCAAGGCGGCAAAGACTAGCGCGCCCGCATAAACCTGCACCTTCCAGTCAGGCTTTATGATCGTGCCATGCCGGGCCAGCCAGACGATTAGCGGGATGATCGCAATCGCGACGCAACTGATGATGCTGCCTTCATACAGACCCGAATTGTCGTCGATCAGCAGTACCAGCGAACCATATCCGCCACCGCCTAACACCGTCTTTACCCCGCCGGTGACGATCAATGCCGATGCCGACAGCACCATGACAAGCGCCAGCGCCTCGATCCGCAAACGTGTCTTCAATAGCAAGGGTAGAAAGGCGGCAAAGACCAATGCCTTCCAGACCCAGCCCCATTTTTCCTGAGCTGCCACCGGCTCGATCGCGACCGTCGTGGTATAGCCGCAATAGACGATCAGTACGACAAGCAACGTCCAGCGCGGCGATATTCTGACATCGCGTTTCTCGTCGCTCACCAGAAAACCGAGAACGGCGAGGCTGAAGGCGACAAGTGAGATCGACAGCGAATTGAGCATGAAATAGCTCAGCCGTTGTGGCGCGACGATATCGATATAGGCATAAAGCAGGGTGAACAGAAACGGCCGCTTGAACGCAAGCAGCATCAGAAGGCCGATATAGCCGACGAAGAAAAGGTCACGCATCGGGCGGCGTTACTTTTTTGCGCGATTGGACCGCGCGGCGGGCAATGCCGAAACCTTGCGGTTCGGGATCACGCTCGGGTGGCGGCTCTACGTTCAGGTCTTCGCGCCGGCTGAGCAGCCAGAAGGCAAGCAGGATCAGGCTGTGGCTCAGCAATATCGATAGATTGTCGATCATTCGAACGCGGCCCCTGCCAACCCGGCGATGGCCGGACATAGCGCTAAATTGCAAAATCGCGAAAAACTTAACTCGAGGAGGGTTGACGCCCCGTTAAATATTCTGCGCCTATGTGCAGCTTATGGTTCGCATCCTCCACGTTCTTGACCATAGCCTGCCGCTGCACAGCGGGTACACCTTTCGCACGCGCGCCATTATGAAGGCGCAGATTGCGGCAGGATGGGATGCGCGCGGGTTGACCGGATTGCGGCAATATCAACATGGCCAACAACCCGAATCGTTTGAGGAAGAAGCCGAGGGGCTGCATTTTTATCGCACGCCTGCGACCCAATCCGGCTTGCCGCTGCTGCGCGAATGGCGCGAGGTGCGCGCACTGGAAAAGCGGATCGTCGATCTGCACCGTGCCTGGCCCTTTGACATTGTTCATGCCCATTCGCCCGCGCTCAACGGGCTGGCGGCGGCGCGGGCTGCCAAAAGGCTGGGCTTGCCGTTTGTTTATGAAATCCGTGCCTTTTGGGAGGATGCGGCGGTGGGCAATGGCACCGGCCGGGAAGGTTCGCCACGCTATCTTCTGACCCGCGCGCTCGAAAACCATGTCGTTGCGTGCGCAGACCATATTGCTGTGATTTGCGATGGGCTTCGGAGCGATCTTGTGGCGCGCGGGGTTGCCCCCGAACGCATCTTGGTGTCACCCAATGGTGTCGACATGGCGATGTTCGGTAAGCCACCGCCACGCGATGCGGCGCTTGCCGCAGAGCTTGGGCTGCAGGGCAAGGATGTGATCGGCTATATTGGCAGTTTCTACGATTATGAGGGGCTGGACGATCTTGTCGACATGATGGCCCGGCTGAAAGGCGCGGCGAGCGCAGCGCATCTTTTGCTGGTCGGCGGCGGCCCGATGGAGGATGCCCTGCGCAGGCAGGTTGCGGCATCCCCAGTGGCAGATCGTATCCATTTTGTCGGCCGCGTGCCGCATGCTGAGGTCGAACGCTATTATAGCCTGATCGACATCCTCGTTTATCCGCGCAAATCGATGCGGCTGACCGACCTAGTGACCCCGCTGAAACCGCTTGAGGCGATGGCGCAGGGCAGGCTGGTAGCGGCATCCAATGTTGGTGGGCATAAGGAACTGATTGCTGACGGGGTTACAGGAACGCTTTTTCCTGCCGACGATCCTGCAGGCGCAGCCAAGGCAATTGATGCCTTGTTTGCGGACAGGGCCGTTTGGGAGAAGAGAAAGGCGGATGCCCGGGCCTTTGTTGAAAAGGAACGCAATTGGCAGAATAACATAATATGTTACGAACCTGTTTACCATTTGCTGCTAGCCCGAGGCAAACGGGGCTAGGATTCGGCGTTTTGCGCCTGTTTTTGCCCGACGATAACAGGGTTAGAATATGCCGCTTGACCGCAAGATTGATAAACAGATGCGCGCATGGATATTTGCTTTTGCCGGATCGGCAATTGTCGCCGTCGCGGCGATGTTCGTGCCCGTTAGTGTGTGGGAAATGATCACCGGATCGACCGGCATTTCCGAAATGGTTCCGGTCGCGGCTGCACCTTTGGGTGACAAGGCCCGCGCGCTGATTGCATTCGGTCTGGGCGCCGTAACATTCATCACCCTCGGGGCACAGACATTGCGCCGTCCTGCACGCAGCCGTTCTGCGGCGGATGTTGCCGACGATGTTGTCGCCAACGAACCGCGCATGTCCAGCTGGAATGATGCGGTTTTTGATCTGACGGAGGAGGCCGATCCTGAACCAAGCCCCTCGCTCGCCGCGCGCCTGCGTGGAAAGCTGGCGGCCTGGGCCGAGGCGCGGCGCGACAGCAGCGCAATTGTGACCCTTGAGGATCTGCCGAAATTGCGTGCCAGCGATGCCCATCCCGATGCGCCGCCCCGCCGCCCCTTCTCGGCTGGTCGCGACCTTGAGGCGTTGGCGGCCGAAGGCGAACCGGTCAGCGCCGTCCCGATGTTTGCGCGTGAAGCGCAGGCAATTTCAGAGGCGCCAATTGCTCCAGAAGCCCCTGAAGCATCCATTGCCGAGCCGATTACCGAAGACGAACCGATGCCGCTGGTCGACGACAGTCTTGATGCCGGTCTGGAAGCCGAATTGATTGAGGCTGCCGCCATTGCTGAAAGCGGAGAGCCGCATGAAGAGCAGTTGCAGGTCGACGCAGGCATCTCGCCCCACCATGATATTGCGGTTGAGGCCGATGCGCCTGTCGCAGTCGAAGCCGAAGTTGTGGCGCCCCATGCTGACGATTTGCTGGCGACCATGGTCGACCGGTTGGAAGCTGCGCTGAATGCGCGTGATGCCGAACTGGCGCGGATCGAGGCGCTTGCCCGCGAACTGGCTGCAAGCCAAGCCGTGCCCACTCCGCAGACCGATGCTCTAAAGGCGATCGAAGCTGAAACGGTTGCGGTGTCGCGCCCGGCCCGCGAAGCGATGCTGGCTGACGTTTTCGTTCCCGACAATGCCGAGGAAATGGACCCGGCGCTGCGTTCGGCTCTCGAAACGCTGCATCGCACGCATTCACGCATGCACTAGGCGCACCGCCCCTTTCGGGCATTGCGCTTGGCAGTCTTCCGGTTGTGTCATCCACACGTAGGGCTGCGTTTCTGCATCATTTTGGAACAGCTGGGCAGACGACGTGCAATTTACATGCGCGTTCATGGCAGTGGTTTGAAAAAAATGTTAAAGACAGCTTAACCACCGAATTGCGCATGGGGTGTGCTTTTCGGTGTCTAAGGAGCTGTTGACCATGAAAAAACTCGCAATTGCTGGGATGTCCGTCGCGGCAACTTTGGCACTCGCACCCGCAGCGCATGCGAGCGAATCGTTTACGATCAGGAACGATGCCGCCAAATCCGCTTTGTTCGACGCCGTTTATGAAGGGCGCAAGGGCAACCGGCAGCCGGTTGCAGGCACGCCTGTGCCGCGGCCCTATGTCGTCCAGAATCGTTGGGGCCACAATATTGGCGGACGCTGGTTCGCCGGATTTTATGCACCGGGCGGTTGGCAGGGCTATCGTGCGCCTTACCGTGGATTTGTTCTTCCCGGCTATTGGGTGAACCCTGCTTATTCGATCAGCAATTACCGCGTGTTGGGCCTTCCTGCGCCAAGCGCGGGCTGGGGCTGGTCGCGCTATTATGACGATGCCGTGCTGCGTGACCAGCGTGGCTATGTGCAGGATTACCGCCCTAATCTCCAATGGGACGAATATGGCTATGCCCCCGAAGGAGGCCGTTATGGACGGCCCGATTATGGGCCGTCCATGGGTGCAGATCGCAGCATCTACGACATGGGTGGAGCGCCGACCTATACCGGCGACGATGGTGTGCGGTACGATTATCAGGGCCAGTGGACACAGGGCCGTTATGTCGATTCCGATGGCCGTGTCTTTGAAGGCCAGTGGAACGGCACCGTTACGCGCCAGGGTGAAGGTAATGCCGGACCGGTGCGTGCAGGCGCGCCCTATCCGATGCCCCCGCAATCGGGTGCGCGCGGCTATCATACGGCCCCCGGCTATGCCGCCCCTTATGGCTATGATCGTTATGAGCGTTGCCTTCGCACAGAAGGTGTGGCTGGCGCCGCCATCGGCGCGGTGATTGGCGCTGTTGCCGGAAACCGCATCGCCGGCCGGGGCGATCGCACAGCAGGGTCGCTGATCGGTGGTGGCCTTGGCGCTCTGGCGGGGCTTGGCGTCGAGAAATCGATGAAGAAATGCCGCAAATATCTGCCCGATAGGGAGGCAAGTTATGCACCCGCGCCCGGCTATCCCGTCACCGGTTATCCCGAAACGGGCTATCCACAGCAGCAGGGCTATTATCCCGGCAGCTATTATTACTCCGGCCAGCCTGTGGTGACGACGATCACGATATCGCAACCCGTGACCACCACCACCGTGACCGAAGAGGTTTATTATGAAACGGTTCCGGTGAAACGCAAGGCGGTCCGCAAATGGAAGCCCAAGCCGAAGCCGCGCTGCGTTTGTCGCTAAGCATATAAAAAAACCCCGCTGCGGCGGGGTTTTTCATCATGTGATCAGGGTTGGATTAACGGATCAATTCGCCCTGTTCCTCGTCGCCAAAGGGCACCCAGCCATCGGGGCTCAGCTTTTCGAGCGGATGATAGCGGGTCTTGTATTGCATCCGTTCCGCGCCTTCGACCCAATAGCCGAGATATACGTACGGCAGGCCCGCCGCCCGAGCGCGCAGGATATGATCGAGGATGATGAAATTGCCGAGGCCGGGGCGGTTCGCCGCCTCCGCATCGTAAAAGCTATAGACCATCGATAGCCCGTCGGACTGCTGATCGGTGATGCACGCACCCACAAGTTCGCCCTGCGCACCGTAACGGGCCGGCAGTCGATATTCGACGACATGGCTGCGCACGGGCGTCTGTTCCACCATGTCGGCATAATCCATATCGTCCATTTCAGCCATGCCGCCGGTGGGATGTCGCTGTTTAAGGTAACGGCGCAGCAATTCGAACTGCTCGCCTGTCGACCAGGGACGGCAAGCACTGACCTGCAAATCCGAATTGCGCTTGATGATCTTACGCTGAGTTGCGTTGGGAACGAACTGTTCGGTCAGGATGCGCACCGGGATGCACGCCTTGCAGTCGACACAACTGGGCCGATAGGCGACATTTTGGCTGCGACGAAAACCGATGCGCCCAAGCGCTTCGTTCAATTCACTGGCATGTGGCCCGTTCAACTCGGTGAAGACCTTGCGCTCCGTTTTGCCCGGAAGATAGGGGCAAGGCGCAGGATTCGTCACAAAGAAGCGCGGAAAGCGAACCGGAGCGCTCATGAGATTACGACCTTTTCCCTACTTGCTTATTGCTTATTGCTTGACCTCTTTATGGCAACTCATTTCGATAGTGAAAAGTCTGTTTACCATCAAAATGCGGTATGCGGAAAAACTATCCGGCGTCAGTTCAGTTCGACCCGCTCGACCTTGTAACCCGCCACCTTCAGTCCATCTACCAGGCCCTGCAACTGCTCAGCGTCGCGCGCTTCGCATTCAATGTCGGTGATCAACCCCTTTGCGGGCAGCGTCGTAAAGATGCGTTGGTGATAGATTTCGATGATGTTGACATTATGCTCGTTGAACAGACGCATCACCTTGTAGAGCGCGCCGGGGCGATCCTGCAATGTGATGCGCAGCCGCGCCAGCCGGCCCGAACGGGCAAGGTCGCGCAGCAGCACATTGGCCAAAAGGCGCGTGTCGATATTGCCGCCGCATAACACCACGCCAACATTCTTGCCGCGGAATTTTTCGGGATAGGCAAGGACGGCCGCAAGACCCGCCGCGCCCGCGCCTTCCACCACAGTCTTTTCGATCTGTAGCAATAGGCTGACCGAGGTTTCAAGCTGCGGCTCGGATACCAGGACGATATCGTCGACCAGACCCTTGATCACCTGTGACGTAAATGCGCCGGGTTCTTTTACGGCAATGCCTTCGGCAAGGGTATCGCCTTCGCATGGCAATTGTAGCCCGTTGAGCAGCGCATACATGGACGGGTAGAGTTCCGCCTGAACGCCGATCAGTTCGATATCGGGGCGCAGGCCGCGCGCTGCGGTCCCCATACCCGACAGCAGGCCGCCGCCGCCGATCGGCACGACCAGCGTATCGATTTCGGGCGCTGCCTCCAGCATTTCTAGTGCAACGGTGCCTTGGCCCGCCGCGACCTTTGGATCGTCAAAGGGATGGACAAAGGTCAACCCCAGTTCCTTTTCCAGAAGACGGGCATGTTTGTAGGCGTCGTCGAATTTTTCGCCTTCCAGCACTACTTTGCCGCCGACCGACTCGGTCTGCATCACCTTTACCGTGGGGGTCGTCTTCGGCATCACGATCGTCACCGGAACGCCCAGCCGGGTACCGTGATAGCTGAGGCCCTGCGCATGATTGCCCGCCGATGCTGCGATCACACCGCGTTTGCGCGCTTCTTCTGGCAGTTGGAGCAACGCGTTCAACGCGCCACGCTCCTTATAGGCTGCGGTGAATTGCAGGTTTTCAAACTTTAGAAAGATGTTTGCGCCGGTCAGATTTGACAGGGTCTGGCTATGCAGCGTCGGCGTTTCGATAATGGCATCGCGAATCCGGTCGTGCGCTGCACGGACGTCGGCAAGGGAGAGAAGTTCGCTGGGTGATTGATCGGCCATAGGTGTTTTGACCTATCCTATCTGGCGCAAGCTGAAAACAGAGATTAAGGCACGGTCATGGCAAGAATAGCTTTTATCGGCCTCGGGGTCATGGGCGGCCCGATCGCCCGGCACCTCGGCAAGGCTGGACATGAAATGACCGTTTACAATCGGTCGTCGGCAAAGGCGGACAAATGGGTCGGCGAGCATGGCGGTCGCAAGGCCGCTTCTCCGGCAGAGGCGGCAAAGGACGCTGACTTTGTCGTGAGCTGCGTTGGCACCGACGATGATCTGGCCAGCATCACGCTGGGCCGCGACGGCGTGTTTCAGGCGATGGCCAAGGGCAGCTGCTTCATCGATCACACCACCGTGTCAGCGCGGATTGCCCGTCAGCTTGCGGTCGAGGCCAAGGGCAGGGGCATTCATTGCGTCGACGCACCGGTCACTGGCGGTCAGGCCGGCGCCGAAAATGGCACGCTCGCCATAATGTGCGGCGGTACCGAGGCGGCGGTCGCTGCGGCGACGCCCATCATACACGCTTATTCGAAACGCATTGTCCATGTTGGCGGCCCCGGTGATGGGCAAACGGCGAAGATGGCGAACCAGATCTGTATCGCGGGCGTGCTGCAAGGGCTTTCCGAAGCAATGCATTTTGCACAATGCGCCGAACTCGATCTCGACAAGGTTTTCGACGCGATTTCGGGCGGTGCGGCGCAAAGCTGGCAGATGGATAATCGCTGGGCCACGATGGCGCGCGGCGAATTTGATTTCGGGTTTGCGGTTGACTGGATGCGCAAGGATCTGGGTCTGGCGATTGATGAGGCGCGCGCCAACGGCGCCAGCATTCCCATCGCCGCGATGACCGACCAATTTTATTCCGACATTCAATATATGGGCGGCGGCCGTCAGGATACGAGTGCGCTGGTCCGGAGGTTGCCGAAGCGATGATCAAGATGCGCTTTTTGCTTGCTGCGGCACTTGCTGTGCTTGCCGCTCCAGCCGCCATTGCCGACGGGCTGATCGAGAATGTGAACGGCATCACCCTCGATAAGGATGGCAAGGTCGTGCGCTTCACCGGGCTGCTGATCGGCCGTGACGGCAAGGTCAGCCAATTGCTGACACCCCGGGACAAGGCACCAAAGCAGCTTGATTTCCGCCATGACGGAAAAGGGCTGACCATGCTGCCCGGGCTGATCGACGCGCATGGCCATGTCATCGGGCTGGGTTTTGCGGCGCTGACGCTGGATTTGTCGGGCACCAATTCGCTGGAAGAGGCACAGGCCGCGATCCGCGGCTATGCCGCCAAATACCCCGACCGGCGCTGGATCATCGGGCGCGGCTGGAACCAGGAAAAATGGGGGCTAGGTCGTTTCCCGACCGCTGCAGATCTGGATACGGCAGTTGCCGACCGTCCGGTCTGGCTTGAACGGGTTGATGGTCATGCGGGCTGGGCCAACAGCCGCGCACTCGAAATCGCGGGCATTACTGCGGCGACGAAATCGCCCGCTGGCGGTCGCATTGAGATGGTCGATGGCAAGCCTAGCGGCATTTTCGTTGATATGGCAAGTGAGTTGGTGGCCAAGCATGTGCCCGCCCCCCGCCCGGTGGAACGCGACCTTGCGCTTGCCGAAGCGCAGCAGGCGTTGCTGAAGGTCGGCGTCACTGCGATTGCCGATATGGGGACTACGGTTGCCGATTGGCAAAGCTATCGCCGCGCAGGAGATGAAGGCTGGCTTTCGGTTCGCATCTTTGGCTACGCGGCCGGGATAGACAATATGGTCGCGATTGCCGGCCCGCGCCCGACGCCCTGGCTTTATGATGACAAGCTGCGCCTTGGCGGCGTCAAACTCTATCTCGACGGCGCGCTGGGCAGCCGCGGTGCATGGCTGAAAAAGCCTTATGCCGATGCGCCGGGGCAGACAGGATTGCCGCTGCTGGTGCCAGCGGAATTGCGCAACATGATGGTGCGCGCGTCGATGGATGGGTTCCAGACAGCCGTCCATGCAATCGGTGATGCCGCCAATGCTGAGGCGATCGGCGCGGTCGAGGATCTGGCACCCACCTATACCGGCGACCGGCGCTGGCGCATCGAACATGCGCAAATCGTCGATCCGGCCGATCTGCCGCGGCTTGCGAAAAATGGTATCATCGCCTCGATGCAGCCGGTCCACCAGATTTCCGACCGGCTTATGGCCGAAGCGCGACTGGGGCCCGACCGTCTGGCAGGGGCCTATGCTTGGAACTCGATCCTGAAGGCGGGCGGCAAGCTGGCCTTTGGTTCGGACGTGCCGGTGGAATCGCCCAATCCCTTTCATGGCATTGCCGCAGCAATCACCCGTGAAGACGTGAATGGCCAGCCCTTTGGCGGATGGATGGCGGCAGAGCGGGTAAGCCGCGAACAGGCGCTGGCTGGTTTTACAATCGATGCCGCTTATGCCGCCTTTGCAGAGGGCAGGCTGGGCTCGCTTTCACCCGGTTATCGGGCGGATTTCATTTTGGTTGATACTGATCCGTTGCTGGCATCACCTGCCCAGATCCGTGAAACGAAGGTTACCGAGGCGTGGGTTGGCGGGCGTCCAGTTTATACGGCGGGCCAGCCAGCACTTTAACATCCTGTTGCGCTTTTGCCGCAGTAGAATGTAAAAATCTGTCATTAAGTTGCAATTGCGTGGCCTAATTCTCACTTTTGGTTAGCTAAAAGCACCCAAACCAAAAAATGTGGGAGAAGATGATGTCTAAGCGACTGACTTTTACAAAAAGCCTATTTGCCCTCTCCTCTGCGTCGATAGCGTTGGCCATGCCGTCGCTTGCGATGGCGCAGGACGAAACTGCGGCGCAGGAAGGCGCTACTGAAGAAACCCCCGAGATTGTTGTAACGGCGCAGGGCCGCTCGCAGCTTCTGTCCGATGTTCCCGTCGCGATTTCAGCTGTTAATGCAGAAACGCTGCAGAACAGCGGCGCCAACGACATTCGCCAGCTTAACCAGGTGGCACCCTCGCTTCTCGTGTCCTCGACCGGCAGCGAAGCCAATGGTTCGGCGCGTATCCGCGGCATCGGCACCGTGGGCGACAACCCGGGCCTTGAAAGCTCGGTTCCTGTATTCATCGACGGCGTTTACCGTTCGCGTTCGGGCATTGGCCTGAACGAACTTGGTGAAATCGACCGTGTTGAAGTTCAGCGTGGCCCTCAGGGCACACTCGGCGGCCGCAACTCGTCGGCCGGTCTGATCAGCATTTACTCGAAAAAGCCGGAATTCACTTTCGGTGGTTCGGGTGAACTGACCTATGGCAACTTTGATTTCATGCGCGCCGCATCGAGCATCACCGGCCCGATTTCGGAGCAGGTCGCCTTCCGCGTCGACGGCGTTTATGTAAAGCGTGACGGTTTTTACCGCGACGATACCAATGGCCGCGATGTCAACAATCGCGACCGTTATTTCCTGCGTGGCCAGCTGCTGTTTGAACCGAATGATGATCTGACGGTTCGCCTGATTGCAGACTATACCTCGCGCAAGGAAGAATGCTGCGCGGCGACTTACGTCGATCGCACAGTCAACCAATATATTGGCGATCTGAACAATCTGTCGTCGCCGCTTACCCCGCTGCAAACGACCGGCAACAACATCATCAACGTCCTGCGCGATCTGGGCCAGCCGCTGGCTGCGTTCAACCAGGGCTATGGCCGGCGTATTTCGGTCAGCCCCAATCGGGTGTTTACCGGTGAAACCAAGGACTATGGTTTCTCGGGCCAGATTGACTATAATCTTGGGGGCGCAACGCTGACCTCGATCACTGCCTACCGCGAATATCGTTCGGGTCAGGCGTCAGACACCGATTATGGTGAAGTCGACATCCTCTATCGCGCACCGAGCGACGATGCCTATCGTCAGTTCCACACGTTCACGCAGGAACTGCGCCTGCGGGGTGAGGCGTTTGATGGCAAGCTCGACTGGTTGATCGGCGGCTTCTATGCCAATGAGAAACTGACTGTTCAGGACAATCTGCGCTTTGGCAACCAATATGGTCGCTTTGCAAACTGCCGTATCGTTTCGGGTGGCGGCTTGGCGTTTGCCTATAGCCCAGCTTCGCAAAGCTGTATCAACCCCGCTTTGCGTCCGACAGTTACGGGCGCGCTGGGCGCTGCAGGTCCCATTATCGTGGCCGGGCTTGATCGCCTTGACACGCTGAACGATCGCGGGTCGACCATCGATCGTTATTTCCAGAATGGAACCAACTGGGCGCTGTTCACGCACAATATCGTGAACATCACCGACACCATCAACCTGACGTTGGGTCTTCGTTACACAAGCGACAAGAAGAAGTTTAACGCGCGCTTTGGTAACGACAACACGGTCTGCACCGCCAACCAAGCAGCATTGGCACCCTTGCTGACTACAGCAGCTGCCGCGACCGCAGGTGCGGTGATTGGCCTGTCGTGTCAGGGCAACTCGACCGCCGAACTGAACGGCGTTGCGATCCGCGACCAGCGGAGCGAGGACGAGTTCACCGGAACCGCTATCCTCAGCTGGAAGCCCATTGACGACCTGCTGCTCTATGGCAGCTATGCGCGCGGTTACAAGGCGGGTGGTTTCAACCTCGACCGTTCGGCGCTAAAATCCCCGATCGCAACATTTGCATCGGTTGGCGGCGCTCAGGCTCTGGTTCGCAACCTGCAGTTCGACCCCGAAATGGTCGACAGCTATGAACTGGGTGCGAAATATTCGACCGGTCCGTTCAGCCTCAGCGTTTCGGCATTCCGTTCGGATTTCAGCAGTTTCCAGTTGAACACCTTCAACGGAACCGTGTTCCTGGTCCAGAACGTCAATGGTTGCGATAATCTGGTGGGTGGATCCAATGCCGATACCGACCTCAGCAATGCGACCGGCAGCTGCGCTCCGGGTGATGTCTCCTATGGTGTCCGCACCCAGGGCTTCGAACTCGAAGGTTCGCTTGTTCCGGCCCGCAACTTCCGCGTTGCTGCCGGTCTCACCTATGCCAGCACCAAATATCGCAATGATCTGATCGGCACCAATACCGGTGCACCGCTCGATCAGGCCTTGCGCAAGTTGCCGGGCGACAATCTGTCGAATGCGCCTGAACTGGTGGCGACGGGTTCGATGACCTGGACACCGGAAATAGGGGATAGCGGCCTTTCGGGTCTCTTCTACATCGATACCCGCATGACCAGCGACTATAACACAGGGTCGGATCTGTTCCCGCAAAAGGAACAGGACGGATTTGCCCTGTTCAACGCGCGTGTCGGTCTGCGTGGTCCGGATGAAGCATGGTCTGTCGAACTGTGGGGCCAGAACATCTTCAACAAGGCCTATGCACAGGTCGCGTTCAACGCGCCCTTCCAAGCGGGGACGACCGCGGCTCCCTATCTTGATCCGCAATATCCAGGCGGCCGGCAGATCTTCTCGCACTTCCTGGCAGAACCGCGCACCTACGGTATCACCGTCCGCGGCAAATTCTGATCGCGAACAACAGGTAAAAGAAAAGGCCCGCTTCGGCGGGCCTTTTTTGTTGCTTCAGGCTGGGATGCTGAAATTGAGGAAGTCGGGCATCGGGCCATTCCAGTCGGTGCCGCCTTCATCCGGCTTTGACCTAGGTGCCTTCTCGCGCGGGGCGGGCGCCGGTGCCGCAGCCTTTTCAGGTCTGGGTTGCCTTTTCTCAGGCTTTTCGGCTTTTTCGGACTCTTCGCCCTTGGCGCGTCCACCGCGCGAGGAACGACGCTCGGCCTCTTTCTTCGGGGTCGCTTCACGCTCTTCTTTGGGTGCGGAAACCTTGCCCAGCCGCTCGATTTTCAGGCCGATCAGCTTCTCGATATTATCGATTGCTTCTTCATCGGCCTTGGTGACGAAGGTGAAGGCCTTGCCCTTTGCACCCGCACGGCCTGTGCGGCCAATGCGGTGGACATAATCGTCGGGATGCCAGGGGGCGTCAAAGTTGAACACATGGCTGACACCCTTGATGTCCAACCCGCGCGCGGCAACGTCGGATGCAACCAGCAGGTTGATCTCGCCGGTCTTGAACGCTTCCAGTTCGCGCTGGCGCGCTGCCTGATCGATATCGCCATGAATCTCGCCCGAACGGAAACCATGGCGCTTCAGGCTCTTGTTCAATTCGCGAACCGTAGTCTTGCGGTTGCAGAAGATGATGCCTGTCGACACATCCTCGCTGCGGATCAGATCGCGCAACACTTCGCGCTTTTTCATCGGCGCGACGTCGACCAGTTTCTGTTCGATATTGATGTTCGCTGTCGCGGGCCTGGCCACCTCGATATATTTCGGGTTGGACAGAAATTTGTCGGACAGTTTCTTGATTGGCGGCGGCATGGTAGCCGAAAACAGCAGCGTCTGCCGGTTGGTCGGCAATTTGGTGCAGATATTCTCGATGTCAGGGATGAAGCCCATGTCGAGCATCCGGTCGGCTTCGTCGATGACGAGCAATTCGCAGCCGTTGAGAAGAATATTGCCGCGTTCGAAAAGGTCCATCAATCGACCCGGCGTCGCGATCAGCACGTCAACGCCTTTTTCCAGCGCCTTGATCTGGTCGCCCATCGAAACGCCGCCGATCAGCAGCGCCATCGACAGCTTGTGGTTCACACCATATTTTTCGAAATTCTCCGCAACCTGTGCGGCGAGTTCGCGGGTTGGTTCAAGGATCAGGCTGCGCGGCATACGCGCGCGTCCGCGGCCATGCGCCAAAATGTCGATCATCGGCAGCACGAAGGATGCAGTCTTTCCGGTGCCGGTCTGGGCGATGCCGATAATATCGCGCATCATCAGAACGGAAGGGATTGCCTGCGCCTGGATCGGCGTTGGAGTATCGTAACCGGCGGCAATAACCGCGCTCAAAAGTTCATCGGAAAGGCCGAGGTCGGCAAATGACATATATAAGAAAATCCGGATGGGGACGACGAACAGGCGCTACGCCCGCGCGTCCGGTTCGAGCCGTTACGCCCAACGGGTGTAAAATGTCAAGGAAATAGGGCTGTCTTACTCGGGTACCAGTAGACGGAACTTGTCGATTTCGCATTTGGCACCGGTGCGGGCATGCAGGATATCGCGATCAACGCACAAACGGCCATCGCTTGATCGTTCGACATAGGCACCCGCATAAAACTCTCGCGCAAGGCAACCATCACCCAGATAGGCACGGATCAACTGCCGTTCGCGGGTAACCAGTTCGAGTGAGTTCTTTGGCCCCGGCCGTGAAGCGATCAGCCGGTCCATCATCAGGCAGCGGCCGATTTTCTCCTCATTATAGATCACCGCCTTGCGGGGGTCGGCACGGCCGGCAGGCGGTGATACGGGCTGGTTCGGGAAACGAATGATGATGCGCTGTTCGACCCGCATCTGGAAATCGCGAATATCGTGCCACAGCGTATCGAGGGCAGGCAAAATCTCCCCCGACGCGCGGGCAGAAACGCCGAAGGCCAAGGTCAATCCGGCAATGACTATCAGCAAAAGGCGCAATGTCGGATCCCGGCCAGTGTTCTTAGTTCGCGGCGGTGGACCGTAACGGTTGAACAGAGCATTAATTGCGCCCTATGGAGCAGTCCGGCTTTAGTCAATTCACTCGTCGACAGGAGGCGTAAAAATGGCCCTCGAACAGGCTCTGGAGGCATTTCGCGTCTTGCTCGGCCCAAAAGGCTTTACGTCGGATGCAGATGCGATCGCTCCTTGGACGACCGACTGGCGCGGCCGGTTTCGTGGTAATGCCGCGGCAATCCTGTCGCCAGCCACCACAGCGGAGGTCGCGGGCGTGGTGGCAATTGCGGCGCAATATCGCGTGCCGCTGGTGCCGCAGGGCGGAAATAGCGGGATGGTGGCTGGCGCAACGCCTGACGGCAGCGGGCAGAGTTGCCTTTTGTCGTTGCGTCGTTTGAACGACATTGAACAGATCGACCGTGATGGCATGCTCGTCAGTTGCGGGGCGGGAGTTATCCTGCAAAACCTGCATGACGCGGTGGCGGCCCATGGCCTGCGCTTTCCGCTAACGCTGGGCGGCAAGGGATCGGCAACGGTTGGCGGACTGGTTTCAACCAATGCAGGTGGAACGCAGGTATTGCGGCACGGCGCGATGCGCAATCTTGTGGCTGGTGTCGAGGCTGTGTTGCCCGACGGTTCGGTGTTTGACGGGATGGCACCGCTGAAGAAAGACAATCGCGGCTATGACCTCAAACATTTGCTGATTGGCGCCGAAGGCACGATCGGAATTGTCACCCGTGCCTCGTTAAGGCTGGTGCCGGCATTGCTCGAACGCAGCGTCAGTTGGGCCGCAGTGGCGCAACCCGATGATGCCTACAGACTGTTGCTGGCGGCGCAGGCGCGTTGTCAGTCGATGCTTGAAGGATTCGAGATATTGCCGGATACGGCGCTGGGCCATGTCTTGCAGCATATTCCCGGCACGCGCCGCCCGATCGACGGCGGCAATGGTGGCTGGCATGTGTTGATCGAGCTCGTCCGGGATCGCGATGATCAGGCTTCGCCCGCAATGTTGGCGGAGGAGTTTCTGGCGCAGCAGATGGAGGCCGGTCTCGTTCAGGACGCTGTGATTGCATCGAGCGAGGCGCAGGCCGACGCTTTCTGGAAAATCCGCGATTCGATTGCAGAGGCGGAACGGGCAGAGGGCCCCGCGCTGCAGCATGATATCAGCGTGCCGGTGGCGGATATGGCGCGCTTCATCGAACGTGAATCCCCTGATCTCGAGGCGCGCTATCCCGGAACGCAGGTGGTCGCATTTGGCCACCTCGGCGATGGTAATGTCCATTTCCACGTTAAGGCTCCGAAGGGAGTGACCGCAGACCAATGGTATGGCGAGCAGGCAGAACAGATCAGCAGCGATGTTTATGACAGGGTGACGGCCTATGGCGGGTCGATTTCGGCCGAACATGGCATTGGTCAGGCGAAGCTGGCGGAATTTGGCCGATTGTCTGATCCCGCGAGGCTGTTGGCCTTGCGATCGATCAAGCAGGCGCTCGATCCGCTATGCATCATGAACCCGGGCAAACTCGTTCCTCTTGCCAGCGACCGCTCTGCCGCCTAAAGCCGCGCGCAACTTAAGTGACGAATCTATAGACCGGAGTTTTTCTCGATGGCTACTCAGCCCGCGCCGCAAGGCCTTCCGCTTTTCTACAATGACCTGCTGCCGCTCAACAGTGGAGAGCATGGCAAGCTGAAGAGCCGCCCGATTGAAAATGCCAATTTCGTGGTCAATCAGCACGCAATTCCGCTGACAGTTGAAGAATTTGTCAGCGCCAGTCGGAATTTCCCGATCGTCTTTTCGGCAGGCGACAATCCGGTGCCGCTTGCGCTGATGGGCATGAATGAAGGCGTCAACGTGTTCATGGACGATGAAGGCAAGTTCACGCTGCCTGTCTATCTGCCGGCCTATATCCGCCGCTATCCGTTCATGCTGGCCCGGCTTCGTCCGGACAGCGACGAACTGACTCTCTGCTTTGATCCGACTTCAGATGCGCTCGGCGAATTTGAGGAAGGCAATGCGCTCTTCGACGGCACCGAGGCGACCGATACCACCAAGGATATCCTGAAATTCTGCGAAGATTTCGAACAGGCGGGTGCGCGTACCCAGGCATTTGTCGATGAGCTGAAGAAATATGAGCTGCTGATGGACGGCGAAGTTGCAATCCAACAGGATGGCCGGGAAGCGCCCTATATCTATCGCGGTTTCCAGATGGTGAATGAAGAAAAGCTGCGCGATATGCGTGGCGACCAGCTTCGCGCCATGAACCAGAACGGCATGTTGCCGCTGATCTATGCGCATCTTTTCTCACTGAACCTGGTTCGCGAGGTATTTGCAATGCAGGCCCAGCAAGGTAAAGTCCCCGAGGGGACGGAGCCTGTGCTCGCTTGATCTGCGATGGCGGCTCCCCGGTGAAGGAGGGCCGCCATGACTGCAAAATATAGCAAAATCGCAATATTATTCCATTGGCTGATCGCTATTTTGGTGGTCGCTAACTTTGTGCTGGCAAGCATGGCCGAAGATCTGTCGAGGGCCGAAGGGGCAGGTCTGATGGCATCGCACAAGGCGATCGGCGTCTCTATTCTGACGCTGTCTTTCCTGCGCCTGTTCTGGCGATTGGGGCATAAACCGCCGCCGTTGCCGCAGGCAGTGACCGCATGGCAGGCCATGATCGGACGCACGGTCCACATCATTTTCTATGTGCTGATAATTGCGGTGCCGCTTTCGGGCTGGTTGCTCGCCTCTGCACATCCCAAGGCCCCGCCGGTCGAGTTTTTCGGATTGTTCGATATCACGCTTCCGATCAGCAAGAGCGAGGCGCTAGCCGAGATTGGCTATGAAGCGCATGAAGTGCTTACAAAGCCGCTGTTCGTGCTGATCCTGCTGCATGTTGCAGGCGCGCTGAAGCACCAGTTTATAGACAGATTGCCGTTCCTGCAGCGCATGTGGCCCTGAAAGCGCGTGCGACGATTGATGGGTTAATCGCGCTGGCTGACATTGAAAAATACAATTGAGCTATTGATTTGACGGAAGATCCGCCCCATCTTTGGTGAAGAGCGGACATCTCCCCTCCCTTGTCTGCTCTATCGGCGCTGCAGGTCAGCGCCACCTCCCTGAACCTTGGCCACCCCGGAGAAATCCGGGGTGGTTTTTTCTTGTTTGCAGGGAAGTGCGTGCAGGCGTTACTCTGCTGCGACAGGCAGGGAAGCGCCGCGTGCCTGTTCGATGAGCAGAAACAAAAGCTCAGCGATCATCGCGGCGACATCGCCGATGTCGGCTGAAGGTTCGCGCAGGTCGGCATCAAGGTAAAGTCGGCGATCAACCTCGATCTGGAGCGCGTGGATATTCCGTTTCTGCGCGCCATGGCGCCGCAATATGTAGTCGCCGGGATAGGGATGGTTCAGCGCGACACGAACTCCCAAATGATTCAGTCGCGCGGCCAGCAGTTCCGAATAGACCGAAGCCGCGCTTTGCCCGAATCGGTCGCCGATAACGATCTGCGGCTGCATTTCGCCCTCTGCGCCCAGTGGCGGCATGCTGTGTAAGTCGACAAGGATCGCGACACCATGGCGTGCGACGATTTGCGACAGCAGCTGTTCCAGTAGGTCGTGATAGGGCGCGTGGTAACTGCCAATGCGATGGTCGATATCTTCGCGCCGCAACTGCCGTTTCCAGATGTCACCATATTGCATCAGCCGCCGGGGGATCAAACCGAGCCCGCCGCGCATCTTCGCGCTGCCCAGGCTGTTGGCAAAACCGCCTTCGACCATCGCTGGGTCGACATCTCGGCTGTCGCGGTTGAGATCAATCCAGGCCCTCGCATAATGGGCGACCAGTGTCGGCAGTCCCGCTTTGATCGCTGTAGCCGCCAACCGGTCGGCATAGCGATCTTCAAGCCGCACCAACTGGGCGGGATCGAGTCGCAAATTGCCCGTTAGATCTAGCGGGTAGATGCGCCCCGCATGCGGCACAGAGAGCAGGACAGGAAATTGCAGGTCATCGCAATTGAAAGCAGAAAAGCCATTTTGGGCAGGCATTTTCGCGTTTTCTGTAGGTTTCGTCGCCGACATTCGTCGTCGTTAGGGCGAAAATCGGAAAAATGAATGCAATTTTTTAAGTCTCTGCTGTTAACAGTGCAGCTACAGGGACCGCAGCCGGAAACGGCATCAAGACGAGATTTATTATGATTCGGATTCTGCTTGCCGAAGATGAACAGGCAATGCGCGAATATCTGGCACGTGCGCTGGAAAAATCAGGCTATGAAGTGGTTGCTGTCGATCGTGGGACAGAGGCTGTCCCCTTGCTTGAACAGCAGCAGTTCGATCTGTTGCTGACCGATATTGTCATGCCGGAGATGGACGGTATCGAACTGGCGCGGCATTGCAGCAAGGTGTCTCCGTCGACCGAAGTGATGTTCATCACCGGTTTTTCGGGCGTGGCGCTGCGTGCAGGAAAATCCATGCCACAGGCGAAAATCCTGTCGAAACCCTTTCATTTGAAAGACCTCGTGCTCGAGGTCGAACGGTTGTTCAACAAGGAAGCTGCATCAGGCCAGATCTGACCGTGCAGATTGGGGCTTGATGGGAATCGCTTCCCCCGCTAGATGGCCCGCAGCGTGGGCGTATAGCTCAGTGGTAGAGCACTGTGTTGACATCGCAGGGGTCGCAAGTTCAATCCTTGCTACGCCCACCATTTTCTCCTTCGATGTCTTTCCAGAAATGGCTTGGTGCAGTGCCGTACCAGCGTTTGGCAGCGCGCGTGAACGCGCTTAGCTCGCCATAGCCCAGCAATTCGGCAATTTCCCCAAATGACCTGTGGCCCTCGATGCGATAAAGATCGCACAGGTCCATGCGGGCTTGATCGAGCAGATTGCGAAACGGCCTGCCTTCAGCGTCAAGTTTCCGGCGGAGCGTCCGTTCCGACAGGTCGAGAAAGCGGGAGATACGCTGCAATGTGACCGGCGATTTGTTCAATTCGGTATAGATATGGAAATAGGTTAGAGCGGAAACGCGCTGGCCTGCATCGAACCATAGCATTGGTGCCGCCTGCCGTCCCTGAACGGCGGCCGTCAGTTTTGCATGCGCCATGGGATTAGGCGCTGACATTTGCGCTGTGGAAAATTCTACTTCAGTGAAGGCCGCGCCGAAGACGACGGGACAACCCAGCATGCGGCTATATTCGGCGGCATCGAACCGCGGCCGGTGTTGCAGCGAAACTGACAGCATCCGGGTGTCGTCCCACCACAACTCGCGGGCGAGCCGCACGTAGGTCGATACCGAAAATTCGATCAGCGCAGCCAGTTCCTGCGGATCATGTTCGAGCAGGTTCCAGCGGAGACTGGTGCGGTGGTCGGATTGCATGAGCGAGACACGATAGAGGTTCTGGCGCAGTGTCTGCATATGGATGTTGGCGTCGAACACATCGGTCGCGGTCGGAAGGAAGCGGGTCGCATAGCCGATGTCGGAAAAACAGCGCGGGCGTGAATCGCGTCCTATTTTCATGGCGATCAGCGGGTCGGTCAATTCCCGTTCGACAGCCTGGAACAGCCGTACAAGTAAGCTGCCTGGAAGCCGGCTTAACTGGTTGCGGCTATTCATCTCGCCAATGCCGATGGCGTCCAATAAGGCCGGGCGCCGTGCGCCGCGGGACTCCGCTGAAGCTAGGATTCTGGCGATCAAATTGACCGACGCTGTATTGGGCGGGAGAGCGATATCGGCCGCAATCAACCGATCCACCCAGGAAAATTGTTCGGTCACTCCCATTTCCGCAATTCAACCATCGCGTGCGGGGATATGCAACCCTCTCTTGCAGCCATTGATAGTGCCGGATATGCGCAAAGGCATGAATCTCGCTCAATTATTGTCAGACATCCAGCCCGGTGCCGACACGCACCGCATCACAATTCCGTCGACTTGGCATCAAGGCAGGACGGCCTATGGCGGTTTGAGTAGTGCACTTGCCTATCAGGCGGCAAAATCTGTTGCCCCCGATCTACCGCCCTTGCTAACCGCGCAGATCGCCTTTTCCGGCCCGCTATCGGGGGAAGTCGAGATTTCGACACAGATATTGCGGCGCGGCCGCAACAGCGCTTTTGTGAAGAGCGAGATCGCGATTGGCGACGAGATTGGTCTCAGTTGCACCTTTGTGTTCATGGCGCGCCGCGAAAGTCACGTCGATTTTGAAGGCCTGCCACGCCCCGAGTTTCCGCCAATCCCCGAAGATAGCCAGACACGCAGCGGCCCGCCGGAATTTTTCACCCATAATATCGACTATCCGGACAAACGGCTGGTGCTGGGTGAGGGCAAGCCCCGGCTGGCCAATTGGCACCGGCTGAAAGAGCGAGACGGGCTGGATCCTGTCGCTGATCTTTTGTGCATGGGCGATGCGCTTCCGCCTTCGACCATGGGCCTGATGAAGAAAGAGGGGATGATCAGTTCGATCAACTGGCAGGTCAATTTCCTCACCGATGTGCCCGAAACCGACAATGGCTGGTGGTTCCTTGAAAGCGAGACGCATCATGCCGTTCACGGTGCAAGCAGCCAGTATATGACCGTTTGGAACAGTCGTGGCGAACCGATGATGACGGGCATGCAGGCCGTCGCGCTTTTCGTTTAGCCTAGCGCCAGATAGCGGCGTTCTGCCTTTGCGATATAATCGCGCGTCAGGGGCAGCGAGCGGCGGTCGCGGGTCAATTGATATTGGTGGTTGCACATGCCGCCCGATTCAAACGCTGCGGCCGCACCGGCAAGATAGAATGTCCACATGCGGTAAAAGCGTTCGTCCATCATTGCGATGATCGCGTCCCGCCGCATCTGCACCCGGCTATACCAGGCGCGCAGCGTCAGCGCATAATGCAGGCGCAACGTTTCGATATCGGTCGCAATCAACCTTGCCTTTTCACTGGCGGCGAGCGTTTCGGAAAGCGCGGGGATATAGCCGCCGGGGAAGATATGCTTTCGGGTGAAGGCGTCGGTGGCGCCTGGACTTCCCATCCGCCCGATCGTGTGCAGCAGCATGACGCCATCATCCTTCATCAACGAAGCTGCAGCGCGAAAAAAACGGTCGAACTGCGGCACGCCGACATGCTCAAACATGCCTACGGATACGATCCGGTCGAAATAGCCCGGAGCCCTCTGCGCAAGCACACGATAGTCCATCAGTTCAAAACGCACCTTGTCCGCAACCCCAGCTGCAGCGGCGCGTTCGCGCGCTACTTTAAGCTGTTCTGCGCTGAGGGTGATGCCCAGCACTTCGACCCGCGCGACACGGTGCAGATAGAGCGCCATGCCGCCCCAGCCGCAGCCAATGTCGAGCAGATTCTGCCCCGGACGTAGCGCCAGTTTCGCCGCGATATGGGCCTTTTTTGCAAGCTGCGCCTGTTCAAGCGTCATCGTACTGCGCGCCGCGCCGCCTTCTTCCGCAACCGCATCGGGCCAATAGGCGCAGCTATATTGCATGTCTGGATCAAGCCACAGGCGGTAGAAATCATTGGAAAGATCATAATGATGGGCAACATTGGCGCGCGAACGGGCGAGGTTGTTCAGTTGTCGCAGCGGCCGGACCAACTGGTCGCCGAGCCGCTTGATTGCAGATGGATCGCCGATTTCTCCGCCCTTTTCCCAAGGGTTGTTGCGCCGGACTAACTCGACCAGCCCCATGATATTGTCGCCATCAACCGAGACGGAGCCATCCATATAGGCCTCTCCCAAGCCGAGGCGCGGATTTAGCAAGATGCGCCGCTCTGCATTGGCAGTGTGGAGGCGCAGGGTGATTTCCGGCCAGCCGGATGCAGGCGTGCCGAATTGACGGATGTCGCCGCGATGATCGATAATGGTCAGCTGGCCATGTGAAACGCGGCCGTCAAGCAAGCGGGCGAGAAGAGTCATGCGGCACTCCGTCAAGCAGTGTGACGCCCCCATTCAGATAAGAGCCCAGCCTGTCGGGAAAAGCAACCTATCCCGGGGGGTTATCCCAATGCCGCCTGTTTTTCCTCGGCCAGCCGGTCGAGTTCTGCCCGGCTCTTTTTCTCAGCCGCCGACTTCAACTGCCCGCATGCCGCCATGATGTCGCGCCCGCGCGGGGTGCGCACCGGCGCGCTGATTCCATGTTCAAAGATGATGTTGCTGAACGTGCGGATCCGATCTGGCGAAGAGCATTCATAAGGCGCACCGGGCCAGGGATTGAACGGGATCAGATTGACCTTTGCAGGCAATTTATACTGCTTGATCAGGCGCACCAGTTCGCGGGCATCCTCGTCGCTGTCATTCTTATCCTTCAGCATCACATATTCGAACGTGATGCGGCGCGCATTGTTTGCTCCGGGATAATCGGCGCAGGCCTGCAGTAATTCCTCAATGCCATATTTGCGGTTGAGGGGAACGATCTCGTCACGAATATCTTTGGTAACGGCATGCAATGACACCGCTAGATTGACGCCGATTTCCTCTCCTGCGCGCTCCATCATCGGCACCACGCCGCTGGTCGATAGGGTAATTCGCCGTTTCGACAGCGCTAGGCCATCGCCGTGCATCACGACTTTCAAGGCATCGCGCACATTGTCAAAATTGTAGAGCGGCTCGCCCATTCCCATCATCACAATGTTGGTCAGCATCCGTCCGTCAGATGTGTAATGGCCAGAAGAATAATGAGGGGCGTCGTCATCCTCTTCCTCGCTCACACTCGCCATATTGCCGCGCGGCCATTCGCCAAGCGCGTCGCGGGCGAGCATCACCTGGCCGACAATTTCACCGGGGGTTAGATTGCGTACCAGCCGCATTGTGCCGGTGTGGCAGAAACGGCAGTTCAGCGTGCAACCTACCTGTGACGATACGCACAATGTCCCTCGGTCTGCATCAGGGATGAAGACCATTTCATAATCTTGCGCATCGTCGGTGCGCAGCAGCCATTTGCGGGTGCCATCGCTCGATACCTGCGCCTCGATCACTTGCGGACGGCCGATCACGAAGCGCTGTGCCAACCATGGGCGCATAGGCTTTGCGATATCCGTCATCGCTTCGAATTCAGTTACGCCGCGGTGATAGATCCAGTGAAATACCTGTTTCGACCTTAGCTTTGCAGCCTTTTCATCAAGCTGGCTTTCAAGGAAAAGCTGCCGGATCTGCAGGTGTGACAAGCCAATAAGGTCGATGCGACCATCGGCGCGCGGTGTAATTGTGCGCGGGGTGACAACGGGATCGATATGGCCGGGGATTTGCATGATGGGCGGCCATATAAGGCCGTGAACCGTGAAAAGCGAGTCCCGCTATCGGCGCGCGAGACACCCCAAGGCAGCAGCGTCAATGGCGCTTGCCGCGCCGCGCGTGCGATAGGCGTCGATGATGTTGCGGCCATCGCGGCCGATGCTCTGCACGCTGAGCGATTGGGATGAACGGATCGCGGCGATGATGGCAAGATCCATCTGTCTGTCCTTGGCCCAGCCGCTATTGCCGCGCGCGGCAAGCTGGAATCGGCGTCCGCCTGCGCTGAGGGTGATGCCGCTGTTCGTTGATCTGTTGCGTGAAAGGCGGACATAGACCTGATGCGACAGGCCGCGCTTCGGCCAAAAACCCACCGAGACAAACCCCCCGGAGCCGTTCGTTTCCTCCGGGCCGCCAATGGCGTAGCAGCGCGCCGTTTCTGCGTCGCGAAACGCCGCCCAGCTTTGCCATGCCCCCAGCCGGTCGCGCGCCAACGCCGGAACCGCAGACAGAAAAAGCAAGAGGACGAAGATGGTCCTCAAGCGCGCTCGCCCCTTCCCGCACCGTCGACAACCAACTCTTCTACGCCGTCGCGGATCATCACCATGCTGCCCTGGGCAAGGCCCGGGGCGATTGGTGCGCCAAAGCGTTCGAGCGGCGGCAGGCCGAGCAGAAGGCCCCGCATCACCCGCGCGGTCATGCCATGGGTGATGATCAGCATGTCACTTTCAAAGCTCTGTTCTGAAAGCCATTGCTGCACCCGTTCAGCAACGTCGCGATAATCTTCACCGCCCGGTGCCTTTTGGATGAAAAGCTTATGCTCCATGTCCATCAACGTGGTGATATCGGGGGCGATGTCTTTGTAATAATGGCCTTCCCAGACGCCGACGTCGATTTCGCGCAGTCGTACATCGGTGGCATTATCATGAAAATCGCGGTCCAGTTCTTCAACAACCAGCGCCAGTGTCTGCAACGTCCGCCCGGCTGGGGAGGAGACAAGCGCCAGCGGCTCGTGCGGCTCGATATGGCGCGAAAGGCCGATTCCCATTTCGGTTGCCTGCTCGCAGCCCTCGCGGGTTAACGGGGTATGGGCGTGCATGCCCTGCATCCGCCCGGCCGCGTTGAATACGGTTTCACCATGCCGCGCGATGAACAGCCTTTTGCCTTTTGTAACCAATTTTCAGACCCTTCTGCGAAGCGCCCTTCTTCCACAGAATAATCAGCACTGCAAAGCCAATCGGCTTGCCCTAGATCGGAAGCTTGTTAAGACGGATTCGCCGATTTTCAGGCACAATAATTTTAGCGCCGTACTGAAACAGGGCGGCCTTAGGGGATTGACCGGACGATGAAAGCGACGATCGAGCGCGCGACACTGCTGAAGAGCCTGGGCCATGTTCAATCGGTGGTTGAACGGCGCAACACCATCCCCATCCTGTCCAATGTGTTGATCGAGGCCAGTGAAAATGGTGCGATCCGCTTGACAGCGACCGACCTAGATTTGCAGATCGTCGAGACGATTGCAGGCGATGTCGAAATTGCAGGCGCAGCGACAGTATCGGCGCATACGCTGTTTGAAATTGCCCGCAAACTGCCCGAAGGCAGCCAGGTGCAGCTGAACGCGGCCGATGGCCGTATGGCAGTGCATGCAGGCCGTGCCCGTTTCAGCCTTGGCACTTTGCCGCGCGATGATTTTCCGATGATCGCCGAAGGGGAACTGCCCACCAGTTTCGAACTGCCTGCGGCCTCGCTCGTGCAGATCATCGACAAGACGCGCTTTGCCATTTCGACCGAGGAAACGCGTTACTATCTGAACGGCATCTTCCTCCATGTCACCGACGATGGCGATCCGATGCTGAAGGCAGCTGCGACCGACGGTCACCGCCTCGCCCGCGTCACCCTGCCTCGCCCTGCTGGCGCAGAGGGGATGCCTGACGTGATCGTCCCACGTAAATGCGTTGCCGAACTGCGCAAGCTGCTCGACGAAAGCGGTGACAATGCGATCCAGATCGACCTTTCGGCTTCGAAGATCCGCTTCACATTCGACAATGCGGTGCTGACTTCGAAACTGATCGACGGCACCTTCCCGGATTATAGCCGAGTCATTCCGACCGGGAATGACAAGCTGCTGAAGATCGACCCGAAAAGCCTGTCAGAAGGCGTTGACCGTGTAGCGACGATCGCCACTGAAAAGACCCGCGCTGTCAAGGTCGCGCTTGAAAAGGATAAGGTGACGCTTTCGGTGACCAGCCCGGAAAATGGGACGGCGGCTGAAGAAGTGCCCGGCAGCTATGGCAGCGACGGTTTCGAAATTGGTTTCAACGCCCGCTATCTACTCGACATATTGGGCGAGATTGAGGGCGACACGGTGGAACTGCACCTCGCCGATGCAAGCGCGCCGACGTTGATCCGGGAGAATGACAAGTCCGCAGCGCTCTATGTGTTGATGCCGATGCGCGTCTGATCGCTGCGGCATTTCATCAAAACGGGAAGGGGCGGTTTCGACCGCCCTTTTTTTATGCGCAAAAAAAGGCCCGGGCCATTTCGGACCCGGGCTGTGAAGTCGGACGTTCGCGGGAGGAACGTAGGGAGGCGGCGGGATCGGGAGAGGGAGGAGAGAGACCCCACCGCCAAGCTGTGGTGGAAAGCGACGCTGTTCTAAGCCTCGCCTTCCATGAACCTTAATAATTGTAGGCGCGCTCTCCATGTTCGGTGAGGTCGAGCCCTTCGCGTTCGGCTTCTTCGCTCGGGCGCAGGCCGATGGTGAATTTGAGGCCGTAGAAAAGCACAGCCGATACGATGGCGGTCCAGATCACGGTCACACCGACCGCCTTGATTTGGGTGAGCACCTGACCCGCCATGTCATAGGTTCCTACGGCTGCCGGGAAGACCGTGTAGTCGAAGAAGCCCTGGCCGCCCAATGCCGGGTCGGCAACGATGCCGGTGCCGATGGCGCCAACAATGCCGCCAATGCCGTGGACGCCGAAGACGTCGAGCGTATCGTCATATTTCAGCTTATTCTTCACAAAGGCCACGAACAGGTAGCACAGACCCGAAGCCGCAAATCCGAGCAGGATCGAGGTCATCGGGGCGGCAAAGCCGCTGGCTGGGGTGATCGCGACCAGACCTGCAACTGCACCAGTTACCGCGCCGAGTAGCGACGGTTTGCCGTGGTGGAACTGTTCGATCAGGCACCAGGCGACAGCGGCAGCTGCGGTGGCGACGAAGGTGTTGATGAAGGCGAGAGCGGCGAGGCCGTTGGCTTCGAGGTTGGAACCTGCGTTGAAGCCGAACCAGCCCACCCACAGCAGCGAAGCGCCGATCATGGTCATGGTCAGGCTGTGCGGAGGGGTGGCTTCCTTGCCATATCCGATACGTTTGCCGACAATGAGGCATCCGACCAGGCCAGCAATACCCGCGTTGATGTGGACAACGGTTCCACCGGCAAAATCAAGCGCGCCCCAGCCCCAGAGCAGACCGGCATCGGTCGGTGCATCGGGCAGGAAGTCCGGGCCGGCCCAGTACCATACCATGTGGGCGACCGGGAAATAAGCGAAGGTGAGCCACAGGACGGTAAAGATCATCAGTGGCGCGAATTTGATGCGCTCGGCAAACGCCCCGACGATCAGCGCCGGCGTGATGCAGGCGAAGGTCATCTGGAATACGACGAACGCATATTCCGGGATGTAGACATTGTTGCTGAAGGTTGCGGCAACAGTTGTAGCATCAACCCCCGAAAGGAACGCTTTTGAAAAGCCGCCGATAAATGGTGCAAGCGCGCTGTCGCCGCCTGACGTAAAGGCAAGGCTATAACCATAGGTAACCCAGAGCAACGCCGCGACCGAAACGATCATGAACACCTGCATCAGCAGTGAGAGCATGTTCTTGGTGCGAACAAGGCCGCCATAGAATAAAGCGAGCGCCGGGATCGACATTAACAGTACCAGCGCGGAGCTGATCAGCATCCATGTCGTATCACCCTTGTCGACCATACCCGCCATTTGTTCAGCGGTTGGCGCCTTTATCGGCCCGTCGGCAGCTGCGGCCACAGTGGCCGCCGCCTCTTGTGCAAGCGCGGGGAGCGCAGCCAGTGTGGCTACCCCCGTTGCACCAATCCATTTCAATGTTTTCAGCATAGATTTTCTTCCCTGATTGGTCCGGTTTTTCTGGTTAAAGCGCGGCGCTGTCAGTCTCGCCGGTGCGGATGCGGGTCGCGGCTGCAAGATCGATCTCGAAGATCTTGCCGTCGCCGATCGAGCCCGTGGCGGCCGCCGCTTGGATCGCCTCGACTACGGCGCCGGCACTTTCGCTTGTGCAGGCGACCTCGATCTTGATCTTCGGCACCATGTTGGTGGTGTATTCAGCACCCCGATAAACTTCGGTCTGGCCTTTCTGCCGGCCAAAGCCCTTGACCTCTGAAATGGTCATTCCCGATACGCCCAGTCCGGCCAAAGCCTCGCGGACTTCATCGAGTTTGTGTGGCTTGATGATGGCAATGATATATTTCACACGCGCCCCCTTGATGATTGCAGGAAACCATAATGCAAAGGGCGTGCCAAATGCGGACAGGCGGGAAACGGAGCCATTATGCCGCAATGCAGCAAGCAAATTGACTAAAATTTAATCAGCAAAAACACACTGATTAAAAATTAGGCAATATTCAGGCTCGCCCATAAAGGCAGATGATCGGATGCGCGTTTGGTAAGCGCGCTGTCATGGGCGCCGCAGCTTTCGACGCCGATATCATGGCTGACGATGATGCGATCGAGCCGCGCCACCGGCCGAGTGCTGTGAAAACTGGGGGGAGTCTTCACCAACCGATGATGGTGAAAGGCGAACTCGGATAAAGCCCCGCGATCCGACCATTGATTGAAATCGCCCATCAACACGGTGGGCAAATGGTGCGTGGCGCCGTCCAGACGGGCCAGAAGCGCGCGAATCTGCCGCCGCCGCCACAGGCCGGATAGATCAAGATGGGTGCCGATGATCCGCAATTGCCGTCCATGCATGATGATCTCTGCCAGCACCGCGCCACGCGGCTCGAGTGTGGGCAGCGGCACGATCTCGCTGTGCCGCACCTCGGTGCCCTTGCGGACGAGCAGTGCGTTGCCATGCCAACCGATGCTTTGCGGACGTCCGCCAATCTCGACCGGCACATAGTCGCTTTGTTCAAACAGCATGTGATGGGGCAGTGCGCTCATCCGGTTGCCGAACCGCCGGTCGGCTTCCTGCAGCGCGACGATATCGGCATCTATTTCGCGCAATACCTCAATGATGCGGGCCGGATCACGGCGCCGGTCGGTGCCGACGGCCTTGCGGATATTGTAAGTCGCAACCTTGATGGTGTGCACTTTTTATTCCGCCGATCTGGCAAGATACAGGACGACCCTGCGGATCATTTCGAAATGCGTGTTATCCGGCGCGTCGAAACAATCTGCCATAGGCATGGTCTGCCAAAGCCAACGGGTGCAGTCCAGACTAATCGGTCTTTATGGCTGCCGGTCAGCAACTCGTTCCGGGAATCGGAATGCCCAACGGACCCTTGCATGGTTTTTTCTTCTTGGGCTCGGCAGCGGGTGCAGAGACGCCGCCCATTGCGCTATCACCCATGCCGACCATGAAGCTCGCAAAGGATTTGAAGCGCACCTTGGCCGTCCATTCGATATTCCAGACTGCTTTGGGGTCGGTCGGTTTGGGTGGGAACGCGAAATTCTCCTCAGGCCCAAAGGCATTCATGCTGCCGAACATCATGCCTCCTGCAGCGGCTTTCGCTTCCGCTGGAATAGCGCAGCTGGTCTGCGAAGGTGGCATAATATTTTTCGCCGCGATCTGGCGCTGCACCTCTGCGGGGGATAGCCAACCCATGCTTTCGCCAAAATCACGATTGTTGGCTGAGGTCCACATCACCATGTCGCCACCTTGTCCTGACCGTTCCATCCCACCCATCGCCCAGGCGGCGTAACCTGTCGCGGTCGGTACGCTGTTCCAGTTGAGCTGGATCGCTGCGCCTTCGCCGACTGCGATCTTGAGTGCCGCCATATAGTCGTTTGCCAGCGCGAATTTGATTTCGGGCGTGAAATTGCTCGCGATGCGATGTTCGCCGCGCAGCGATGATCCAGACTTTGGTTGCTTGCCATTCCTGCCGTTTGGCCACCAGGCGGCGTTCTCATCGCGCGCCTGTGCAGCGGCGCGATAGCCCTGCATCGCCTGCGGCATGTTGGGCGGCATTTTCGCGGTTGGCATCTTGGCGAAATCGATGATGAACGGCTGCCCCTTGGGGGCCTTTTCATTGCAGCCCCAGAATATCAGGATGCGCCCCTTGGGCTTTTCGAAGTTGCGGTCGCCTTCATAGCTCTCGTCGGGTGCGGTCGGTTTGCCCGGAACGTCACCCAGCAAAGGCACCGATTTTCCCATCTTGGCGCTAGGCAGAAAGAAATGGTCGCCCTTTTCGGGTTGAACCGGCGCCGCAACTGCCGATGTCAGCCGCAGGTCGAGCATGTAGTTTTCATTGCCGCCGCCGCCAAGCAGCGCGCCAAGCCCGCCACCCATCATGCTGCCCATTCCCATGCCGGACATGGTCTGAACGTCCATTGCATATTGGGCCTTGGGACCAGTTGTCTTTTGCGCTGAACCAGGAACGACCCCAATCAGCGAAGCAAGGATAAGGGCGGCAGGGATACGGGTCGAAGCAGACATGGCATAACTCCGTCTTGGCCGGCGGATTGCACCGGCGGGTTATGCGACCCGATTCTTCTTGTAACCTGGATAGTCCTCGGGGTGAGCCTCGGCAAGTCCCTTGCCAGTTGTCGCCTGCAGCAACCGCCTCGGCTTCGCCCGGCCGATCAGCCGGCCGTACCACCCACAGTTAGCGCGCTGACCAATGTCGTTGGCTGGCCGACGCCAGCCGGCACGCTTTGCCCGCCCTTGCCGCACACGCCAATGCCTTCGTCGAGTGCCATGTCATTGCCGATGCCGATCACCTTGGTCAGCGACGTCGGCCCATCGCCGATCAATGTTGCGCCCTTGATCGGATCGCCCAGTTTGCCATTTTTGACGCGATAGGCCTCGGTGCAACTGAACACGAACTTGCCCGAAACAATGTCGACTTGTCCGCCACCAAAGCTTTTGGCAAAAATGCCATCCTTCACCCGGCTCAGCAATTCTGCAGGATCGTCGTTACCGCCTTTCATGAAGGTGTTGGTCATGCGCGGCATGGGTGCATGGGCATAGGATTGGCGGCGGCCGTTGCCGGTAGGGGCTACGCCCATTAGTCGAGCGTTCAGCCTGTCCTGCATATAGCCTTTGAGGATGCCGTCCTCGATCAGCACATTTTCCTGCGTAGGCGTACCTTCATCGTCGATGGATAGCGATCCACGGCGGTCGGTAATTGTGCCATCATCCACCACCGTCACCCCCGGCGCAGCGACGCGCTGGCCGATCTTCCCCGAAAAGGCCGACGTGCCCTTGCGGTTGAAATCGCCTTCAAGCCCATGGCCAACCGCTTCATGCAGCAGCACGCCGGGCCAGCCGGGGCCGAGCAGGACGGTCATTTCGCCGGCAGGGGCGTCAACCGATCGCAGATTCGTCAAGGATTGCGCTAGCGCTTCGTCAATCGCGCGATTCCACGCTGCCTCGTCAAACAGGTCATCATACAGCTTGCGCCCGCCAAAGCCGAATACGCCCGTTTCGCGGCGCCCATTTTCCTCGGTCACGATTGAGACATTGAGGCGCACAAGCGGGCGGATATCAGTTGCGACAAAGCCATCGGCTCGAACGATCTCGATGACTGACCAGCTACCCGCAAGGCTTACCGAAACCTGCGCTACACGCGGGTCGCGCGCACGGGCGGCGGCATCGATTTTCTGGCAAAGCTCGACCTTTTTGGCGAAGGGTACCAGATCAAGCGGATTGCCATCGGTGTAAAGATGGCGGTTGTTCTTACGCGGCGGCGGTGCGGCTTGCCCCTTGGCCGGATCGAGCAGTTGCAGCGTTTCGGCGGCGCGGCGAATTGCGCCTTCGCTGATGTCATTGGCGTGGCTGAACCCAGTCATTTCGCCCGAAACGCCGCGCAGGCCAAAGCCTGATGCGGTCGAATAGTCAGCCATTTTCAGACGGCCGTCATCAAAACCGAAACTCTCGCTTGCGCTATACTGCAGGTAAAGTTCGCCGTCGTCGCACGATTGCAGGGCATCACGAGTCACGCGCATGGCGCCATCGGGATCTAGAAGGCCGGGTTGGTAAAGAAAGCTGCGCGGATCTGTAATGCTCATAGGCCCGATATAGGCAGTCGCGCGCACAAGGAAAGGGTGTTCAGCCTGTCTTCGCTTCGCCCTTGTCCGCCGGGCCGCCGACCAGCACGAAACGGCGGTCGCAATAACCGCATTCGACATAGCCGCTTTCGTCGATTTCCAGCCATACGCGCGGGTGGCCGAGCGCTGCGGGCACACTATCACCGCTGCCATCGCAGGCGATGCGGCGGGTGCGGACGAAAAGAGTTTCAGGAGCTTGGGTCATCCGCGGCCGTTAGCAAAGCGCGGCGTGCCCCGCAACGGGCGAGTTTACTGGTAATTCAGCGTGATCGTCCAAGTGCCGCGATATGTGCCGGGCGTCTGGTTGGCATTGACGTCAAGCGTTGCGCCGACTGGAAAGGCAAAGCCGCCGCTGGGCGTGGCAATGCGAAAGACGCGCGGCGTCGTCGTAAGCACGGCGGTCGGTGTGCTACCAATGACAAATGTGTGCGCCCGCATCCGCGTTCCCGGGCCTGTCAGGAAAATGCTGTTGCTGCCCAGCGAGATCTGGACGCGCTGGTTTGGCTGACCGAAACCGGCAAAAATGGCAGTATGATGTGTGTTGCCGGTCAATGTGACGCCACCTGTGCGTGATCGCACGCCACTGGGGGCGACTGTAATGGTGCCACTGGCATTGCTGGCGAAGATCTGGCCGAAACTGAGTTCTTCCGTTTGGATGAAGCTGAGCCGCGTGACCACGCCAACTTGTGATTGGGTGCGTTCGACATCTGCATGTGCAGGCGTCACGAAGCCGATACAGGTCAGCGACACTGCAGCCCAAGTCGCAAAGCGCGCAATATATGTGGAGCGACATCCCATTCCACAGCTTTTAGCAAGAAGCTGTAAATGGACAGTAAATTTGCGGTTGCCCGTCTTTCCGGATTGCTTTGGGCCTTGCACGGCCGGGATGTATGCAGCGAGCTTCCGGAATGCAGACGGGCGTGCCTTATCCTTGGCCGACAGCCAACTGCTCGCTCGCACGAATCGTACAGCCAGAAGAACTTTATTTGCCCCGCTCATGGACAGTGTCTGTCACACCGGGCTGCAACATTGGCTTAGTGTTTACGGTTAACGCAGCTTAACCGGTTGCAACACAGCCTTGCATTGCGCGGCCTGACAGGCTCGGCTATCGATTTGTGTCTATGAATGATGCAGCTATTTCGATCCGCGATCTTTGCAAGACCTATGCCTCTGGGAAACAGGCGCTAGATGGCGTCAGTTTCGATGTTCAGCGCGGCTCGATATTCGGCCTGCTTGGTCCCAATGGTGCGGGTAAATCTACGCTGATCAATATCCTTGCCGGCATGGTGCAGAAAAGCGCCGGCACGGTGAGCATCTGGGGTTTCGATATCGATGCCAACCCGCGCAATGCAAAGGCATCTATCGGCATTGTGCCTCAGGAAATCATGTTCGACCCCTTTTTCACGCCGTTTGAGACACTGGAACTTTATGCGGGCCTTTATGGCGTGCCTAAGGCCAAGCGGCGCTCGATGGAGTTGTTGCGGGCGGTAAGGCTGGAAGATAAGGCCAATGCCTATGCCCGCACGCTTTCAGGCGGGATGAAGCGGCGGTTGCTGGTGGCAAAGGCAATGGTGCATTCGCCGCCGGTAATTGTGCTCGACGAGCCGACCGCCGGGGTCGATATCGAGTTGCGCCAGCAATTGTGGGATTATGTGGTCGAATTGAACAAGGGTGGCACCACCGTCGTTCTGACCACCCATTATCTCGAAGAGGCGGAGCAATTGTGTGACCGGATCGCGATCATCAACCATGGCCGGTTGATTGCGGATAAGCCGACGCGCGAACTGGTGGGAATGGCGCGCGAGAAAGCCGTTCTCCTGACCCTTGACCGCGATATTGATACCGTGCCTGCGCATCCTGCATTTGAAAAGGTGGAACGGATCGCCGACCGGACGATAGAGATCACCTATAACAAGGACCGCATGAACGCGGGAGAGGTGCTTGCAGCCGTTCAAGGCCTGGGCCTGGGCATCATAGATGTGACCACCAAGGAGGCCGATCTTGAGGATGTGTTCCTCAGCCTCACCAGCGGATCGGCCGAATAGGCCCCTTCCCCGAAGGGAAGGGACACCCATTCAGAAGCGGTAGCTGATACCGGCGCTGACGACCCAGGGGTCAAGTTCATGCTTGGTGCTGAGCGCCAGAGCGTTGCCAGCAAAAAAGCGGGCGGTTGTGTTCATGAAATACCGCTTTGCATCGAGCGACAGGCCAAGGCCGCTATCGTCGAGGGCAAAATCGATACCACCCTGCAGCGCAAGACCGAGTTCGTTCGAAAGGTCGACACGCGTTGCGCCCAGCGTGCGTGCGGTCGCATCGGGCTCCTCACCGAAAATGATGAAATAGCTTGGTCCTGCGCCGAGATAGGGTTTCAATCCGCCGCCGAGATTCACATGATATTTTGCGGTGACGGTTGCGGGAATGATGTTCGCGTTGGAAATGAGCTTTGCCCCGGCCAGTGCGCCTGCGCCAACAACATCATGTTGGGTGACGCCGGCGATTGTCTCGACGGACACATTGGGCGTCAGGAAATATTCAATGGCAACCGTCGGCGTCACATTGGTGTCGGCCTTGGTCTGGGAACCTGCCGCAAGCCCGATGCGGTCAGTGTTAACCTTTGTGATCTTGGCGCTGGGATCAACCAGCGTTGCAAAAGCCTTGACCTGAATTTTGCCCTGCGGGTCTTCGGCTAATGCGGGAGACGCGGCCATGGTCGCGAAAGCGGCCATTGCCAACATTTTTGTGGTAGTTTTCATGATGAGCTAGCTCCATCTGGTCCTTGAGCCGGCAGTACAGGATGCAGCCCTGCCGGCCATGCATCCCTGTTTCATCCCTCGTCGCAATTGGGGATGCAGTCCCCGATGTTCAACCCTCTGACTCTACGGGCTTTTGCCTATGTGTGATCGGGAATCACGGGAATTGACAGCGCGTATGCAAAAGCACAGGGAAAAGAGGTGGCACATAAGTCCGACATCCTCATCATTGGTTCGGGCGCGGCCGGACTGACCGCTGCGCTGCAACTTGCCCAGAAATACAAGGTGGCGGTTTTGGCCAAGGGCGCGTTGTCCGACGGTGCAACCGCCTGGGCCCAGGGCGGTATCGCCGCTGTCCTTGAACCCGGCGACACCTTTGAAAGTCATATTGAGGATACGATGATCGCCGGTGGCGGTCTGAACAACCGTGCGACCGTCGAATTTGTTGTCGAAAATGCGCCTGAGGCAATCGACCGGTTGGCAAAACTCGGCGTGCCGTTCAATCTTGATGGCCCAGATAAGGGCGACTGGCATCTGACCCGCGAAGGCGGACATAGCCACCGGCGGATCGTGCATGTGGATGACGCAACTGGTTGGGCGGTGCAGCAGGCTTTGGAAGCTGCCGCACATGCCAATCCCAACATCACTCTCATTCCTGATATGGTCGCGATTGACCTGATATTGGGGCGCCACCAGCTTCGCTTTTCGACAAGCGGGCGCATTCATGGCGTCTATGCATTGAACCGTGCGACGGGCCTGGTTGAAACCTTTACTGCGCGCGCGACAATCCTTGCTAGCGGCGGGGCAGGGCGGACCTATCTTTATTCAACTGCACCACGCGGTGCGACCGGTGACGGCATCGCCATGGCGTGGCGCGCAGGATGCCGTGTGTCGAACATGGAAATGATGCAGTTCCATCCGACCTGCCTCTATAATCTGGAGATCAAGAATTTCCTGATCACCGAGGCTGTGCGCGGCGAAGGCGGGATATTGAAAAACCCCAAAACCGGGCATCGCTACATGCCTGATTATGATCCGCGTGCCGAACTTGCCCCGCGCGATATTGTTGCGCGTGCCAATGATGCCGAAATCAAGCGCGACGGCCTAGATTATGTCCATCTAGATATCAGCCACAAACCGGCGGACTTTGTGAAAGCGCATTTCCCCAACATTTATGAAAAGCTGATGGGTCTGGGCATCGACATCACCAAGGAACCGATACCGGTTGTGCCGGCGCAGCATTACACCTGTGGCGGCGTGCTGGTTGATCTGAACGGCTGCACCGATGCGCCGGGGCTTTATGCCGCGGGCGAGGTCACCCAATCAGGCCTGCATGGTGCAAACCGCCTTGCGTCCAATTCGCTCCTTGAATGCTTCGTATTCGGCGATTCCTGCGCACGCCATATTGATGCTAATTGGGAGAGCCTGCCGTCGCCTCCGCCGATCCGGCCATGGGATGAAAGCCGCGTGACCGACAGCGATGAAGAAGTGGTGATCGCCCAGTGCTGGCGGGAAATCCGCCAATTCATGTGGAACTTTGTCGGCATCGTGCGGACCACCAAAAGGCTGGAGCGGGCCAAGCACCGGATCGACCTGCTGAGGCAGGAGGTCGAGGATTATTATAGCCACTTCCGCGTGACACCCGATCTCATCGAGTTGCGCAACCTTGTCGAGGTGGCCGATCTGATCATCCGCTGTGCACTGACCCGCAAGGAAAGCCGCGGGTTGCACTATACGCTTGATTTTCCTGAGGCGCTACCTGCGCCCAAAGATACCGTGCTGGTGCCCTAGGCCCTTTTGCGCGCCACCCACATATGGTGGATGCCGACAATCACCGCGCCGATGGCAAGGCCGATGACGCCCGAAATCGTCGCGTCGGCAATCCATGCAGCGGCACCTTCGTGCAGGCCCACCCAGTCTGCGGGATGCAGGCCAAAGCCATGGACGATGATCTGCCCACCGACCCAGAGCATCGCAGCGGTGCCGATGATCGAGAGGAGGGACATCAGTTTCGGCATGGCCTTGACGAGACCACGGCCAATCGCCTGCGATGCGCCATTTTCGCGCTTTGCCATGTGCAAGCCGATATCGTCCATTTTCACGATCAGCCCGACCACGCCATAAACCGCGATGGTGATGCCGATGGCGACCACTACCAGAACGCCGGCCTCCAGCCAGATTGAGGTTTCAGCAAGGCCCTTCACCTCGTTGAGGGCGATTGCCATGATTTCCGCCGAAAGGATGAAGTCGGTGCGCACCGCGCCCTTCACCATTGTCTCCTCATGTGTCTTGTCGCAGACCTCGGCAAGTTCCTCTGCCAGCGTTTCTTGCTCATGCGGCATCAGTTTTTCGAGGACCTTTTCGGCACCTTCGAAACAGAGAAACGCCCCGCCGGCCATTAATAGCGGCGTGATCGCCTGTGGCAGAAAGAAACTCAGCAGCAATGCGACCGGCAGGATGATGACGATCTTGTTGAACAATGATCCCTTTGCGATCCGCCAGATGATTGGCAGTTCGCGGTCCGGGGTAAAGCCTGTCACATATTGCGGCGTAACCGCAGTATCGTCGATCACTACCCCGGCAGCCTTGCTGCTGGCCTTGCCTGCAGCCGCTGCGACATCATCGATCGATGCGGACGCCACCTTGGCAATAGTGGCAATATCGTCGAGCAGCGCAGCAAGGCCTGAAGGCATCGTATAACCTCTTCTTTAGGATTGAGACTTTTGTTAGCCGCCTGACCGAACGCTTGTCGATAGCGCATCGCCGCCAACGTGACAGAGCGCTATGCAGCCGCAGCCCGACTAGTTGCCGTCAAACCCTTCTGCCAGGAAGCGCTCTGCAAGCGCGGCATGGAGCGCGGCGCCCTTTGCCATCACACGTTCGTCGAGGACCATGCGGTTTGAATGGAGGCCGCAGCAGGAACGCCAGTCATCGCCTTCATGGCTGGCGCCGAGGAAGAACATAGCGCCCGGTACCTTTTCGAGCACATAGGCGAAGTCTTCCGCGCCCATGATGGGATGATCGAGCGACATCCAGCTCTCGGTCCCAAACTGCGCCTCAACCACCTGCTGGCCAAAACGGACAGCATGATTGTCGCAGATTGTGACCGGGAAGCCTTGTTCGATATGCACCTCTGCCGAACAGCCATGGGCGGCAGCAATGGCGGGGATAAGGCGGTGCAACTCTTCGGCGACCATCGCCCTGCGCTTGGGCGACAAGGTGCGGATCGTGCCGAGCATCGAAGCGGTTTCAGGAATGATGTTGTTGGTTGTGCCCGCTTCGATCTTGGCAATGGTGATGACTGCGGGATCGAAGACCGAAATTTTGCGCGTTACCATCGACTGGATAGCCGAAACGATTTCGCAGGCGACGGGGATTGGGTCGGTCGCGTCATGTGGCATCGAGGCGTGCCCGCCCGCGCCCTTGACCTTGATCGACAGGACGTCGGACGATGCCAGCAGGGGGCCGGCACGGCCGGTGAAGATGCCATGCGGCGCGTTGGGCATGATGTGGAGGGCAAAAGCCGCGTCAGGCAGCGGATCGATTAGTCCGTCGTCGAGCATGAAGCGTGCGCCATGATGGCCCTCTTCGCCCGGCTGAAACATGAAATAGACTGTACCGGCCAGTTCGTCCTTACGCGCGCAGAGCATCTTGGCCGCGCCCACCAGCATTGCGACATGTGTGTCATGCCCGCAGGCGTGCATCGCGCCTGCCGTTTCGGACGAGAAATCGAGGCCGGTGTCTTCATGCAGCGGCAGCGCATCCATATCGCCGCGCAGCAGCACGGTGCGCCCGTTGCTCGGCCCTTTCAGCACGGCCAGCAGGCCGGTGGTCGATGGGCCTTCCCGAAATTCGAGCGGCAGACCAGCGAGGGCGTCCTTGATCTTGGCCAGCGTTTTCGGGTTTTGCAGACCGAGTTCAGGCTCGCGATGGATCGCGCGGCGCAGTTCAATCAGGTCGGGCAGGATAGCGTCGGCGTTGTCACGCCAGAGTGAGTCATTCAGCGTCATGGCTGCTTGCTAGCACTTGCTGCAACGCAAGGGTAGCGCCTTAAATGCCCCCTCCCGCATGGCACGGGAGGGGAGCTTGAAGTCCTATCAATCTTCCAGACGCACGGTCGCATATTGCGTCGGAGCGCCGCGGCGCTTGACGCCAAGCAGCACGGCGCTGCGTCCGGCTTTTTTCGCCTCGCCAATCGCGCTTGCGAATTGGGCAGGCGATGCCACGCCGCGATAATTGACCGAAACGATCACATCGCCCCGGCGAATACCGGCCTGCGCTGCCGAACCTGTTCCCGGAATATCAATGACCACGCCCTTCATGCTGGCATCCATGCCCAACTGGCGTGCGATATCGGGGCTGAGGGGAATCACGCTGGCACCGATGGTGTCGCGAATGATTTTTGCATCGCCATTGTCGCCACCATTGTCGAAATCCTTGTTCTCGTCAGGATCAAAGGTGCTCTGTGCCAGCTTTTCCTCCGGCGGACGGGTGCCGACAGTGGCGTTCAGCCGCATCGGTTTGCCTTCGCGCAAGATCTCCAGCGGGATGTTCGTGCCCGGCTTGATGTTGGCGACAATGTAGGAAAGCGTGTTGTCTGGGGTAACATCCTGACCGTTGACCTTGAGGACGATATCGCCCTCCTTCAATCCCGCCTTGTCGGCAGCTTCGCCAGGGACAGTACGGGTCACGAATTCGCCGCGGTTTTTGTCGATCCCCAGGGCGTCTGCCATGTCGGGTCCGACCTGCTGGATACCGATCCCCAGATAGCCACGCTCGGGGCGCACGCCCTTACGCAGCGATTCGATCACAGGAAGCGCTTCTTCGGCAGGGATGGCAAAGCCGACGCCGATATTCGCGCCAACGGGCGAGATCAGGCGGTTGTTGATCCCGATTACTTTGCCCTGCAGGTTGAACAGAGGGCCGCCGCTATTGCCGGGGTTGATCGCGGTGTCGGTTTGGATGAAGCGGTCATAGGCACCGCCTGCACCGATATTGCGCTGGAGCGCCGAAATGATGCCAGCTGTCACCGAACTGTTAAGACCGAGCGGGTTGCCGATCGCGATCACCCAGTCACCGACGCGATTCTTCTGTGAACTTTCCATTTCGACATAAGGCAGGTTTGTTGCGTCGATCTTGATCAAAGCAACATCCGAGGTCGGATCGCGGCCGACGATCTTTGCGGTATATTCCTTACCGTCGAACAGCGTCACCGTCACCGTATCAACGGCTTCGCCTGCAGGCCCGCCGGCGATGACATGGTTGTTCGTGACAATATAACCGTCAGAGGAAATGATGAAGCCCGAACCACCGCTCTGCTGTTCCTGCGTTACCGGGCGGCGTTCGCCGGTAAAGGGGTTGAAGCTGGTGGCGACCTGCACCTTTTGCTTGGTCGCGATGTTCACAACCGCTGGCTGCAGCCGTTCAACCAGATCGGCAAAGCTGCCTGGCGCGCCGCGCGGGGCCAGGCTCGATTGCGCGATGGCCACGGGGCCTTGCGCCTTTACCGGTCCTGCATCACCCGTGGAAAGCGCGTATGCGCTGCCTGACAGCAGCAAGAGGGCAGTCACTCCATAAGCGTAACGCACGATATCATTTCCTCTCATTCAAACCCTGTCCGGATGATCCCGGAAATTTCCCCAAAGCCCTTGCGGGCAAATAATGAACAGCAATTGAATAGGCCCAAATTGCCGATTGCCACCTTGTCGAACCGTCTATGCGCTTCGACAAACGACTATTCATCAACGCCCGTCGCGAAAGTTGCGCAGGAATTCGTTGTTCGGTGACAACACGATATTGGTCTTGCCGACATTTTCGCCATCCTGAGCAAAGGTGCGGCGATAGGACTGCATCGACCGGTAGAAATCGTAGAATCCGGGATCCTTGTTATAGCTGGTGGCGTAGATACGCGCGGCCTCTGCCTCAGCATTGGCGCGGATGATCTGCGCTTCCTTCTGGCCCTCGGCGTCAATTGCGATCGCTTCCTGCTGACGCGCACTGCGCATCCGTTCGAAAGCCGATTTCAGCGGGGCGCCATCGGGCAAGTCGGCGCGCTTGATCCGCACGTCGATAATCTCTGCCCCATATTTACGTGCTTCGCGGTTCAATGCCGTCTGCACCCGGTCCATCACTTGGCCGCGTTCGGGGCTGAGCATAGTGGCAAAGGTGGTGCGGCCCAGCTCGTTGCGCAGCGACGAACCAAGGATCGTGCGCAGCTGATCACGCAACCGATCTTCGCTGCGGATCGTGGTGTACATGAGCACCGGCTTGGTCACGCGAAAACGGGCAAAGGCATCGACCTGCAGGCGCAACTGGTCGGTGGACAGCACCTCCTGCCGTTCCATCTCGACGCTCAACACGCGTTTGTCGATATACTGAATCTGTTCGATGAAGGGGATGCGGAACACAAGGCCTGTGGCCCGCTCGCCGAACTGCTGCTTCGGTTTATAGGCGTTCACGACGCGCAGTGGTTTGCCATAGCTGCTGACGATGGCCTGCTGCGTTTCAGGAACGACCGAAACCGACATGCCCAGCAAGACAAGGACACCCAGCCCCGCAAGGCTCATTGCGAAAGGATTTTGCAGGAAGGGCCGGTTCATTGCTTTTTCCCTGTGACAGTAACGGTGTCAGTGGTCGGATTGGCGCGCCGTTCGAGCGCTGGAAGCGGCAGGTAAGGCGTGACGCCGCCGGTCTCGACGATTGTCTTGTCTACCTTGCCGAGCACCTGCTCCATGGTTTCATAATAGAGCCGGCGGCGGGTCACTTCGGGTGCTTGACGATATTCCTCGTAAATCTTGTCGAACTCGGCGGTTTCACCGCGCGCAAGCTCGGTCACTCGGCTTGAATAGGCTCGGGCTTCGTTGAGATAGCTTTCGCGGCGCTGCTGCGCGGCGTTTACTTCGCGGAAGGCCTCATTGACCTCTGCCGGCGGATCGGATTCACGGATCGAGATGCTCTGGACGAAAACGCCCGAGCGATATTCATCGAAAATCGCCTGCATGCGCTGGCGCACCTGTGCCTCGATTTCCGAACGGCTGCCGCCAATGGCCTGGATCAGGTCAAAATTGGCGACGGCGGCGCGCATTGCGCTTTCCGCAACTTCCTGCACGCTGGTTTCAGGCTGGTCGAGTTGGAACAGGTAGAGTTCGGGATCGCGGATCGACCAGCGGACGTCATAGGCCATGTCGACCAGATTTTGGTCGCGGGTCAGGACGAGATTTTCGCTGTTCGCGCGAACCGAACCGATTGATGTGGTTCTGATCTGCTGGGTGTCGACCTTTTCCAGTCGCTCGATAGGCGCAGGCAGGGTCAGCGCGATACCGGGTGCCACAGTACGCGAATAGCTGCCGAAAAAGGTCACCACGCCCTCTTGTTCAGGGCCGATGCGATGGATGCTGGTCCATGCCAGCCAGATGACGGCAAGGCCGCCGGCGATCATCGGCCACCAGCTTTTGCCATTGGCACGGGGCGGAAGGCCACCCCAACCGCCGCCGCCGCCGGGGCGACGGAAAAGTTCCTCAAGCGAGGGACCACGCGGGCGCCCTGACGACGCATTTTGCGGTTCCCACGGATTGGCCGTCTTGCCTTTGTCGTCCGGGCCATTTTCGGGTTCATTCGACACAGGTTCAGCCGGCTTTCTGCCGCCTTTGCCCGAACCGGGAAGATCCCATGGTCCTTTGCCTTCGTTATGCGACGCCTGCGGCGTCGCGCCATCCTCGTTTTTCATCATTGCCGACATATAGGAACGGCGTTTCAAGAAAAACAGTGTCATTCCCGACAATCTGATTCTATTCGGAATTTCATGATTGATATTGGTAAAGTCACAGAGGCCATCGCAGCGGTTGCACAAGGCCGCGCGAGCGGCATTAGGGAAAAAGACGGCACGGTTTCGCTGATGTTGGACGTATCCGGACTGGATGCTGGCGCGCGTGATGCGCTGGCGCAGTCGGTCGAAGCGGCGGCAAATGCGGCTGCACCGGGCGCGCCGGTAAAGCTGTTGCAGACAGCAGAGCGTATCGTGCCGCGCCTGATCGCCATTGCTAGCGGCAAAGGTGGGGTCGGCAAATCGACGCTTTCGACCAATCTTGCCGTTGCAATGCGCCGGCAAGGTCGTGCCGTCGGGCTTGTTGATGCGGATATCTATGGTCCGTCGCAACCGCGTCTTCTGGGCGTTGAAGGCATCAAGCCAGAGACCGAAGACAAAAAAATGTACCCGGTGACAGGGGCAGGCGGGGTTCCGTTTCTGTCCATGGGGCAATTGGCCGCCCCCGGTCAGGCAATTGCATGGCGCGGTCCGATGGCAGGGCAGGCGCTGTCGCAACTGGTCGATGCGCATTGGGGCGCGGTTCGCGAAATTGTGGTCGATATGCCGCCTGGTACCGGCGACATTCAACTTTCGATGCTTCAAAAGCATCGACCAGCAGGCGCGTTGATTGTTTCGACGCCCCAGGACCTGGCCTTGATGGATGCCACCCGCGCCATCAGTTTTTTCAACCAGGCGAAGGTGCCGATCATCGGTCTGGTCGAAAATATGGCCGGCTATATCTGCCCGCATTGCGGCGAGATCAGTGATCCTTTCGGTCGCGGCGGCGCAGAAGCTGCTGCCGCGGAAATGGGTATTCCCTTCCTTGGCAGGATTCCGCTCGATATTTCGGTTCGACTTGCCAGCGATGCGGGCACCCCGCCTGCACTGGGCGATGATGTGGTGGCCCAGGCTTTTGGCGATATCGGTCGCAAATTGTCTGCATGGCTTGACGGGGGATCAGGGCAAAAGGGATGAGCGACGCGGAGCCCCTGCAGCTCAACCGGCGCAACCTGCTGATTGGCGGCGGCGTTGGCGTTGGCCTGCTGGTCGGCTGGGCCGTGTGGCCGCGCCGCTACCTTCCCACTATGGTTGCCGAAAAGGGTGAGCATGTCTTCGGCCCATGGCTGAAGATCGGGGAGGACGGGCGTGTCACGGTCGCGATCCCTCAAGCCGAAATGGGGCAGGGTAGCTATACTGCGCTGGCGCAAATCATCGCGGGCGAACTGGGTGCTGATTGGCGGTCGGTCGCCGTTGAGCCAGCTTTGCCCAGCCCTGTCTTCGCCAATGAATTATTTGTGCGCGAATGGCGGTCGGCCTTTGTCCCTGCCGCAATGGGCGCGATCAGCGACGAACGCTGGCTTGATGCGCCGGGCGATGAATGGGTGACGCGCAACAATTTCATGATCACGGCAGGGTCAACCTCGATCCGCCAGTTTGAACGGCCGTGCCGCATCGCCGGTGCCGCCGCGCGGGCGGTGCTTTGCATGGCTGCGGCTGAACGTTGGGATACCGATTGGGAAAGCTGCGAAACCGAAGCTGGTTTTGTCACTTTCGGCAAACGCAAAATTGCCTTTGCCGAACTGGTGGCAGATGCTGCGGGAATGGACGTTCCCAGCCCGGTTCCGCTGCGTCCTTTTGCCGCAAACGCGATTTCGGGCAAAGAGGCGATCCGGCTGGATGCGGCGGCCAAGGTCGATGGCAGCGCCAATTTCGCGGGCGACATTCGCCTGCCCGACATGCTCTATGCATCGGTGCGCGCAGGGCCAATCGGCGACACGGTGCTGAAGGAGATTGACCGCGACGGCGCTATTGGGATCAAGGGGCTGGTTGATGTGGTGCGCACCGACCATTGGGTTGCGGCGCTTGGTACCAACTGGTGGGCGGCGAACAAGGCGCTCGACGCCATGGCACCGGTGTTTGCCACTACCGGACGTAAGCCGGAGACCGCATCAATCAACAATCAGCTTGAACGTGCGCTCGACAAGGGGCCTGGCGCGCGCTTTGTTGAAATCGGCTCGGTCGACGCCACGCTTGAAAAATCGGCGGGTACGCGCGTTTATCGTAGCCAGTTTTCGGTGCAGCCGGCGCTGCATGCTCCCATCGAAACGCGCAGTGCGACTGCCCAATTTGCGCAAGGACGGCTTACACTATGGCTGGCGACGCAGGCACCGCAGGCGGCACGCATCGCTGCCGCCAAGGCTATCGGGATCGATGCAGATGATGTTGCGCTGATCCAGATGCAGGCAGGCGGTAGTTTCGGGCGGAATCTTGATTCGCAGATAGCGGCGCAGGTTGCCGTGCTGGCCAAACATGTCGGTCGGCCGGTGCAACTGATCTGGTCGCGCCCCGAAGACTTCATGCGCGATCATGTTCGTCCGCCTGCCATGGCCCGGATGACGGCTTCGCTAGATATGGCGGGAAGGATTGCCGGAATGGCGGTCCGTATCGCCGTGCCGCCAATGGCGCGCGAACAGGTGGAGCGTCTGCGCGGCGCAAGCCCGGTTGAGGCATTGAAAAAGGTCGCCGGTGAACATGATCCACTTGCGATTGACGGGGCCTTCCCGCCTTATGCGATCCCCAATCTCAGCATCGATCATTTCCCCGTAGACCTGCCGCTTCCTACTGGCCTGTGGCGCGGTAATGCGCATAGCTACACCGCCTTTTTCGTTGAAAGTTTCATCAACGAACTGGCCGCTGCTGCGGGGTTGGAGCCTTTGTCGTTCCGCATGCAGATGTTAGTCGGGCAGACGCGACTGGCCCGATGTCTTACAGGCGTTGCGGCGCTGGCGGGTTGGGATGGTGGTGCCGAAGCCAGCGGCAAGGGCATTGCATGTCATTCCATGTATGGCAGCCACATCGCCGTGATCGCGTCTGCGCGCACCGACGAAAATGGTGTTCGCGTCGATCGCATATCGGCCTGCGTCGATTGCGGTCGGCTGATCAACCCCGAGCTTGCGCGCCAGCAGATCGAGGGCGGTATCGTGTTCGGCCTTGCGCAGGCGCTTGGTTCGGCTACCGATTATGAAAATGGCTTGCCGGTGGCGCGGCGTCTGCGCGACCTTGATCTGCCGATATTGTCGGACATTCCCGAGATTGAAATCGAATTTCTGCGCAATGACGAAGAACCTGGCGGTGTCAGCGAATTGGGCGTGCCCGCAGTCGCGCCCGCCATATCCAACGCACTTTTTTCTGCAGCAGGGATCAAATTGAGGGAATTGCCCTTATTGTCGCGCGGGCTGTGAAGGCTATCGCGCTGTTATGAACCTCCCCCAAAATCACCCCTCCGTAAAGACGCCCAAGGTCGGCGTGCTGCTTGTCAATTTGGGCACGCCCGAAGCGCCGACGCCTTCAGCCGTGCGCCGCTATTTGAAGCAATTTCTTTCGGACCGGCGCGTTGTGGAAATCCCTGCGCTTATCTGGCAGCCGATCCTGCGTGGGATTATCCTCAATGTCAGGCCCCGCAAATCGGCCGCCAATTACGCCAAGGTCTGGATGGACGATGGCTCGCCGCTGGCTGTCTACAGCAAGGCGCAGGCCGAAAAGCTGCAGCAAAGACTGCCCGACGCCGACGTTCGCTATGCGATGCGTTACGGCGAACCTTCGATCGAACGGCAGTTGCACGCGATGAAGGCCGATGGTTGCAACCGCATCTTGGTTGCGCCGCTTTATCCGCAATATTCGGGTGCAACCACCGCAACGGTGATCGACGAAGTTGGCCGCACGCTTGCGGCAATGCGCTGGCAGCCCGCCATTCGCACGCTGCCTGCCTATCATGATGATCCGGCTTATATTGAGGCGGTGGCGCAATCACTGCGCGAAGGGCTGGCAGCGCTCGATTTCGAACCGGAAGAAATCATCGCAAGTTTCCATGGCATGCCGGATCGCACGCTGCATCTGGGCGATCCCTATCATTGCCATTGCCAGAAATCGGCCCGGCTGTTGGCAGAGGCTGTCGGCCGGCCGCTGACCATCGCTTTCCAATCGCGTTTTGGCCGCGCAAAATGGCTTGAACCGTCCACCGACGCCACGCTTGAGCGGCTGGCGCATGAGGGACGCAAAAAGGTTGCAATCTTTGCTCCGGGCTTCTCGGTCGACTGCCTCGAAACGCTCGAGGAACTGGCGATGCAAGGGCAGGAGCAGTTCGAGGAGGCTGGCGGTGAGCGCTATGCCTATATCCCGTGCCTTAATGATGGCGAGCCGGGCATGGACATGCTCGAAACGCTTGTTCGGCGTGAGCTTTCCGGCTGGCTTTGAATGACAATGCGCTGACGTTTACGGCAACTTGTCGCTATTCCCGACTCCAACTATGCCTTTGCTATCTGGAGGCAAAGGGCAGGAGTGGATTAAATGACGCGTATTGCGGTTGTAACCGGCGGGACCCGCGGGATTGGTGAAGCGATAAGCCTGAAGCTGAAGGAAAAGGGCCGCCATGTTATCGCCAATTATGGCGGTAATGACGAAGCCGCTCGTGCTTTTTCGGCTCGTACCGGCATCGATGTGCGGAAATGGGATGTGGGCGATCATCAGGCCTGCCTTGATGCCTGTGCAGAGATTGAGGAGCAGTTCGGTCCGATCGATATCCTCGTCAATAATGCGGGTATCACTCGCGATGCGACGATCATGAAAATGACCTTTGAACAGTGGGACGAAGTCATCCGAATCGACCTTACGGGCTGCTTCAACATGGCAAAGGCCTGCTTTCCCAATATGCGCACGCGCAGCTGGGGCCGGATCGTCAATGTCGGCTCAGTCAACGGGCAGGGCGGCCAGATCGGCCAGGTTAACTACGCAGCCGCCAAATCCGGCATCCACGGTTTTACCAAATCGCTCGCCATGGAAGGCGCACGCTTTGGTGTGACAGCCAATGCCATCGCTCCAGGCTATATTGCGACCGAAATGCTCTCGACCATCCCTGACAATGTCATGGAAAAAATTGTCGCACAAATTCCTGTCGGTCGATTGGGCCAGCCAGAGGAAATCGCCCGCGGCGTCGAATTTCTTACCAGCGACAATGCCAGTTTCATCACCGGATCGACGCTGTCGATCAACGGTGGCCAGCATATGTATTGATGGCCCTAAATCCGCCATATCATCCGCCAGTTAAGCGGAGCATTACAATTGCAGGTCACCAGACCTCAATCAGTCTGGAGCCGCTTTTCTGGGAGATGCTGGTAGAGGCGGCTGCCGAACAGGGTATGCCAGTTAGTACTCTGGTGGGCGAAATCGACAATCAACGGCTTGCGTCGCCGACGCCTTCTGGACTGGCAGGTGCGATCCGGATCTGGCTGGTTGAAAGGTTGCGCGGTAGCGCCGAATAAAAAGTGCCGCACTGCCATATGGCAATTGCGGCACAAGACGCGACCCGAAGGATGAAATGGAACAGCTTGTAGCGTTCGGTAACGACGCGGCCGAGCAATTAGTTCAGTCCACCGGAATAAGTTCATAGCCGGTTGCTGGCCCTTCGGGGGGGGGAAGGCCAGCTTCGGATGGGAGCGGAATGAGGGAGGGAGGGCCCGCTGTATATCCGAACACAATTGCTTGAACCGCATCGTTAGGAGCAGATTCTAGCCAGTTTGCAACGAAGGCCAATACCGGCAATTTCCTACCGGATTTCTCCTATAGGGTAATTTAGAGACCCGCTTCGACCGCAATGCGCACGGCATCGGCCGCATTTGACGTCGACAATTTCTTGAACATCAGCATCCGATGCATCTGCACGGTCTTCTCGCTCAGCGAGAGCATATAGGCGATCTGCTTGGTGCGGAAACCTTGAGCCATGTGTCTCAGGATTTCGCGCTGGCGCGGTGACAGTCGCTCGACAATGCGCGCTGCCTCCTGCTGTCTCACAACCGCGATGCTCTCTTCGTCATGGACGACTTCGATCTGTGATCCGACGAAATACTCTACACGCCCTGCATCATCGAACAGTGGCGCAATTACCACGGCGTTGCGAAAGGGAGAGCCGTCCTTGCGGTAATTGACCAGCTCGGCGAGTGTGGATCGACGCTCCTGAATGGCTTGGCGCAGCCGTTCAGTCTGGCCGGTTTCTGTATCGGCGCCGCGCAGAAACCGGCAGTTGCGTCCCAAAACCTCATCGGCATCGTAGCCGGTTAGGTCGAGAAACGCCTGATTGACCGCGATCAGCGGGTTATCTTCCTGCTTGGGGTCGCTGACAACTGTCGCAATGGGGCTGTGTTGGATTGAATCCAGAACCGGGTGCCGCTTCCGGCTCGCTACGCGCATGTGCATGATAATCAGATTCCCTTCGCGGGGAAAATGGAACATTCGGCGCGACTTGGCAAGCGGAATACAGGGTTTTTACTGTAGTCCGAATTTTTCGTTCACAATTGGATACCCCTAGGCCGCCTCAATCTGCACCAACGCGTTCGATATCTGCGCCCGCAAGTTGCAGCTTTTCCTCTAGGCGTTCATAGCCGCGATCCAGGTGATAAATGCGCTGCACCTGCGTTTCGCCCTCGGCAATCAGGCCGGCGATGATCAGGCTCATCGACGCACGCAGGTCGGTCGCCATCACCGGCGCTCCGGTCAGTTTCTGCACACCATGGACGATCGCGGTTCGACCCTTGGTCTCTATATGCGCGCCCATCCGGTTGAGTTCGGGAACGTGCATATAGCGGTTTTCAAAGATTGTTTCGGTCAGCACGCTGGCACCATCGGCCATGCATAGCATCGCCATGAACTGCGCCTGCATGTCGGTGGCAAAGCCCGGATAGGGCGCGGTTGAGATTGTCAGCGGCTTCAGCCTGCCTTCGGCGGCAACTTTTAATCCGCCGGCGATCGCTTCAACTGAAACGCCTGCAGCGCGCAGGGCGTCGACGGTGGCCTGCATTTCCGGTTCATTTGCCCCGACCAGCTCGACTTCGCCGCCTGTGGTGGCAACCGCGCAGGCATAGCTGCCGGCTTCGATACGGTCGCTCATCACCCGATAAGTGGCGCCATGCAGCCTGTCCCTGCCATGGATGATCAGGTCCGAACTGCCGATGCCTTCGATATGCGCACCCATAGCAACCAGCAGATTGCACAGATCAACGATTTCAGGCTCGCGCGCGGCATTGTGGAGGATGCAGGTGCCCTTGGCGAGCACTGCGGCCATCAAGGCATTTTCGGTGGCACCCACTGACACAACCGGAAATGTGTAGCTGCCGCCCGGTAGGCCGCTGCCCGGTGCCGTCGCCTTCACATAGCCTGAGGCCAGTTCAATCTCTGCGCCAAAGGCTTCCAGTGCCTTCAGGTGCAGGTCGATTGGTCTGTTGCCGATCGCACAGCCGCCAGGCAGTGATACCGTCGCTTCCCCCATCCGTGCGAGCATCGGACCAAGGACGAGAATCGATGCGCGCATCTTACGCACCAGCTCATAGGGTGCGACAGAGGAAGTAATCCGGGGCGCTTCCAGCGTCATGACCCGCCCGAAATCCTCGGGGCGCGATCCGGCTATGGTGGTAGAAATACCAAATTGGTTCAGCAGATGCTGAAAGCCATCAATATCGGCAAGTCGGGGAAGGTTGCGCAACGTCAGCGGCTCGTCGGTCAGCAGCGCACAGGGAAGCAGTGTCAAAGCACTGTTTTTTGCGCCTGAAATCGGGATTTTGCCTTTGAGTTGATTGCCGCCGCGAATGATGATTTTATCCATCGCTCGTATTTAGCGGCATTGTGTGCGGAGGCAAGCCAGACTAATGCAGGAGCAGGAATCGACGCCATGAAACCGTGTTTTCTGTATGGATTATGCGCGGCCCTTCAAGTCGTCACGCCTTACAATGCCGTAGCAGTCGACGGGGCTGAGGCCGCTCCTGCCGTAGAATTAATCACGGTTGATTATCCTGTCTGGGCCTTGCGCGAAGGGCGTCAGGGAACGGTTGTCCTTGCGCTAACTGTCGGAGCGGACGGTAGACCGAAATCCTGCGCTATCACGAGCAGCAGCGGCCACGTTGATCTCGACCGTGCTGCTTGCCAAAGCGCCATTCGTTTGGCCGGCTTTCCCCCCGTCCCCGACGGCAGCGATCGCCGGTTTACGCGCAAAGCGGAATTCCGGATCGTAGAGTGAGCGGAGGATCCCGGTCGGTTAGCCGACCAAAGCGTCGGCTACTTGGCTCAATCTCTCCTTGCCCCAGAAAATTTCGTCGCCGACAAAGAATGTCGGTACGCCAAAGGCCCCGCGCTCTGCTGCCTTTTCTGTGTTCGCGACGAGCTCCGCCTTGACTTCCGCGTCGTCGGCCTTGAGCAGAATCGCCGCGCTGTCTAGCCCGGCTTCGTCTAAGGTCGCGCGCACGATGTCCGCATCGCCCATGTTCGCTCCTTTCTCCCACATGGCAGCCATTACAGCCTCCACATAGGGCATGAAGCAGCCCAGATGCCGGGCCGCGACCGCACCGCGCATCAGGTGCAGGGAGTTGATGGGGAAGTGGGCGTTCATTGTGAACGGGATTTTGTGTGCTTTTACAAAACGATCAAACTCGAGCATCTCGTAATTGCGCTTTGCCGGGGTTTCGGCATAACGAATAAGCGGGGCCTGATTGTTGGTGATCTTGAACAGTCCGCCCAGAAGCACGGGCACATAGATGGCCTCAGCGCCATGCCCAGCGCAGAATTCAGGCAGCACCTTATGGGCAAGATAGCTATTTGGTCCGCCGAAATCGAACAGGAATTCAAAGGTTTTTGTCATCAGAATTTCTCTCCCCAAGGGCGCAGGTCGAGTTCATGCGTCCATGCGCTACGATGTTGTTTGTGCAGCATCACATATTGCGCGGCTATCGCATCGGGGGATAGCACAAGGTCGTGGGCCTTTGCCTCCTCGAAATCGGAGCGTAACCCGCGGACAAACTCCGTGTCGATCCCGCCGTCAATCACGACATGGGCGACATGGATGCCTTGTGGTCCCAATTCGCGCGCCATGGATTGTGCCAGCATCCGTAGCGCCGCTTTCGCACCAGAGAAGGCCGAGAAACCGTCTCCGCCTCGCAGGCTGGCGGTCGCGCCTGTGAAGATGATGGTCCCGCGCTGCCGCTCCGCCATGCGCTTCGCCACTTCGCGGCCCATCAGGAAACCGGCAAAGGCCGCCATTTCCCAGACCTTGCGATACACCTGCGCACTGGTATCTGTAACGGCAAAGCGCACATTGGCGCCGATGTTGAACACGGCAACATCGATCGGCCCGGCTTCGCGTTCTACTGTTTCGACCAATGTGATCATTGCATCCTCATCGCGTGCGTCGGCCGGGAAAGCCTTCGCCTCATGTCCGCTATCGCGGATCGATGCCGCCAGCGCCTCCAACTTGTCGGCATGGCGGGGTCGGCGGTTGACGCAGGCGGTGTAACCCTCCGCTGCAAAGGCGCGTGCTATCGCCCCGCCGGTGGCGTCGCCTGCACCGATGATCAAAGCTGCTGTCATGAAACCCTATTCTCCCTTACCCACTTAATCGCTTGCCAGCGCCTAATTTGCAAATGATAGCGATGCTAAGTTCGGGGAGAGAAACATGAAATCGCGTCGCCACTATCTGCTGCTTCTTGCGCCTGTTTTGTTAGCTGCCGCTCCGCCGCCGTCGGATGGTGGCATGATCATTAGTGGTGGACCGATCGTGACGATGGCGGGCGACCAGCCGGCGAGCGTGGAAGCAGTGCTGGTCCGCGATGGCAAGATCGTGGTCACCGGCAGCCTTGCAGAGGTCAAAAAGGCCGCGCGAGGCAAGGCGGAATCGGTTGATCTCAAGGGCCGCACCTTATTGCCCGGATTTATCGATGCGCATGGCCATATTGGTTTTGTTGGACAAAATGCTGCCATGGCGCCTCTGCAACCGCCGCCGGTCGGCGAGGTTGCCAGCATCGCGCAATTGCAGGAAGTGCTGCGCAACTATCCGCGGCCCGCCGCCATGCCGTTGATCATCGGCAATGGTTATGATGATTCGCAGTTGGCCGAACGGAGGCACCCCACGCGTCATGATCTGGACGCAGTGTCCTCAACATTGCCCATCCTTGTCATCCATGTCAGCGGCCATTTTGCTTCGATGAATTCCGCCATGCTGAAAATGGTTGGGTTCGGGCCGGATACGCCTGATCCGGCAGGCGGGGTAATCCGGCGGGAGGCAGACGGAAAGACCCCCAACGGCGTTATCGAGGAAACGGCAATGTATCCGCTGATGAAGATACTTGCGCCATCCAGCATTGAGGCAAACATTGCGCCGCTTGTGGCTGGTGCGAAAATCTATGCGGCCAACGGGATTACGACTGGGCAGGATGGGCGGATCATGCCCGAAAGCTGGCCTGCCTATGAAGAGGCGGCAAAGCGCGGTGTGCTGCCGATTGATATTGTTGCTCTGACCTCGTTTGAGCGGGATTGGCCCGAGGCTGTGCGTGCACGGATCGGCAAGGGCTACGTCGGCAATGTCCGCATTGGAGGGGTAAAGCTGACGCTCGATGGATCGCCGCAGGGGCGCACAGCCTGGTTGAAGGATGCTGTGCCGGTTCCACCACATGGCCAGAAAGAAGGCTATGCCGGTTATCCGGCGATAGACCTGTCGCTGTTCAACGCAAAGCTTGCCGATGCCGCGAAAAATGGCTGGCAAGTGTTCGTCCATGTCAATGGCGATGCTGCAGCGCAGGCGCTGATCGACGGTGTGCGCGCCAACGGCCTATCGGGCCGGCGTACCATCGCGATCCATAACCAAGTGGTGCAGCGTGACCAGTTGGAGGCGATGAAGGTGCTGGATATCCAGCCGAGCTTCTTTGCGAACCACACATTCTATTGGGGCGATTGGCACCGTGAAGTGGCCCTTGGTGCAAAACGGGCGGATTTCATTTCGCCTCAGGCCACCGCCTGGGCGCTTGGGCTTCGCCCGACGGCGCATAATGATTCGCCGGTGGTGCCGCCCGATATACTTCGGCTGGTATGGTCTTCGGTGAATCGCCGCACGCAATCTGGTGATATATTGGGGCCGATGGAGCGGGTATCGCCCTATCGCGCCCTGCAACAAGTAACGATCAATGCCGCATGGCAAATTGGCGAGGATAGCAGCAAAGGTAGCATCGAGCCCGGCAAGCGCGCTGACCTAGTATTGCTAGACGGCAATCCCCTGACAACCGATCCAGCCGAGATTTACAAGATCAAGGTGGTGGCAACGGTGAAGGACGGAAAGCCGGTGTTTGGGGAACTGGTGCCTGCCAAACCTTAGGGCGTCGGCCGGGTCCGAAACTGCAGAATTACGCCTTTTCGAGCGTGCATTGCAGCGGGTGCTGGTTCTTTTTTGCAAAGTCGAGCACCTGGTTCACCTTGGTTTCGGCGACCTCATAGGTAAAAATCCCGCAGATCCCGACACCCTTTTGATGGACGTGCAACATCACTCGCGTTGCCTGTTCGGTATCCATCTGGAAAAACGCCTTGAGCACGTGGACGACAAATTCCATCGGGGTATAGTCGTCGTTCAAGAGCAGCACCTTGTATTGACTGGGCTTCTTGGTTTTGGGGCGGGTGCGTGTGGCCAACCCGACGCCGGGGCGACCATTGCGGTCGTCATCACCGGCGGGGCCGGCATGGATGGGCGTGAGGCTTTGTGTCATCAACATTTCTATAAAATAGAATAAGCCGGATGGGCTGTGCAAGGGTAGATAGTGGTAAACCCGTAAAGAACCGCATTTGTCCTGCGACGCTTTTCTATCACGCCATATGCCAAACCGCCTCCGGCGGAAAGTTGCTATGAAAAAAGCCGCCCTTCCGCTTGGGAAGGACGGCTTCTTATTCATGCGCCGGCTCGTCTGGCTTCCTGCCTCCATGGGAGGAGAGGAGAGAGGGGGCAGGTGCTCTAACGCACCGGCGCAATCCTTATAAAAGGCTTAGGCAGCCTTTTTGAAGAAGTCGGCAGCGACCGCGAAACGGTTCGAGATCGGCTGGAACATGTCGTTGGCAAGCTTCACAAAGGCTTCGGTATTTTTCGAACCTTGCGCAACCGCAGTGTCAAAGCCCTTGCGCATCCATTCGCCCTGCAGCTTCACAAAGTCGGTCGGATTCTTGATTGAGGTGACTTCCTTTACGGCTACCTGAAGCTCTTCGAAATTCTTTTTCGCATATTCGATATTGGTTTTACCCATATCCTGCGCGCCCTTGGCAGCGATCTTGCCGGCTTCCACCAAGGCTTCGATGTTTGCCTTGTTGAATTCAACGGCTTCTGCTGCGAACTTCTGGCCTTTTTCGGTGGCTTCGGTTGCCTTTTCACGGATATCGGAGAGGAAATCAGCGGCCTTGGCCTGAGCTTCTTTCGCAGTTTTTTCTACGGTCTCGGTCATTTTCTTCACTCCTTCGGAGAGGGGTTTCCCTTCGACGGAAACGATGCGGGAGACCAGCTTTTCCGCCTTGGGGGCGGCGGGCTTTGAAACACGCGCCTGAGGCGCCGCAATCTTGCGGGGCTTGGGTGCAGTGGTTTCAGCCTTGCTTGCCATGATGCATGCGCCTTTCGTCTTTGCTGCAGTGCACAATAATGCTGCGGCGCAACAAAGTCAATTATTATTGTGCGCTGCACAATGAAATTTAAGCGCGTTAAATCAGGGCGTAAGCGATTTCAGATAGAGATATTCGTCGTCGCGATGCGTACCAACAATGAAATAGGTATCGCCCACATGGGCGAAGCCGTTCTTATGGTAGAAACGCTGTCCGCGCGGATTGTCGCTATATACGCTCAGCAAAAGTGCATTGGCGCCGACTGCATTTGCCTCTTCCACGGCCCAGTCGGTCAATGCCTGTGCGACGCCGGTGCCATGGTGACTGGCCATGATATAGAGCTGTTTCAGTTCGACGATTTTGCGATCGCCCGCATCATAATCGAGCGATTTGTCAAAGCCGATCTTGCAATAGCCGATCATATGGTCGCCATCTTGCGCAACGCGATAGCGGCGCTGCGGACTGGCCATTTCGGCCGCCACGATTTCGGGCGCATAGGTCTGCGCCTCGAATAACGCCAGATCTTCCGGCCGGTAGAGATGGCCGAATGCCTCTCGAAAACTGTCGCGCCCCAGCGCGGCGAGGATCTCTGCCTCGTCGCTCCGGGGCGCGCGATAGGTAACGCTTTCAATCACGCGGATTAGTCAATCGCGAGCCGTTCAAAGCGGTCATAATGGAAATCGGCACTGCCAAACTGGCCTTCGATCATTGTTGCCCGTTTGAAATAATGGCCGATCGCCAGTTCCTGCGTAATCCCGATGCCGCCATGCGTCTGGACGGCATTCTGCCCGGCAAATTTCGCGCCACGCGAAACTTTTGCCTTCGCCTGGCTGACCGCCGCCATGCGTTCTGCCGCCGGTTTATCGAGATGCAGCATCGCATAGGTCGTCATCGACTTCGCCTGCTCGACTTCCATGAAGATATCGACCATCCGGTGCTGTAGCACCTGGAAACGGGCGATGGGCTGGCCAAATTGCTGGCGTTGCTTCGAATAGTCGAGCGTGCCTTCATGCAGCTTAGCCATCACGCCCGTTGCTTCGGCGCAAACCGCGACGGTCGCTTCATCGACGATCTTTTCAATGAGGTCGATCCCGCCAGGCAGCAGGGCATCGCCCGGGATCGCGACGTTTTCGAAATAGATTTCGGAAGCGCGGTTGCCATCAACCGTTGGATAATCACGCCGGACGATGCCAGGCAAATTGGCATCGATCAGGAACAGTTCGACGCCTTGACGTTCGCGCTGGCCGCCGCCGGTGCGTGCGGTAACAAGAAGGTGCGTCGCCCAAGGTGCGCAATAAACCACGCCCTTATGACCGCTGAGCACATAACCGCTGCCATCGGCCTTTGCTGTCGTGCGGATATTCGCAAGGTCATAACGGCCCTGCGGTTCCGCATAGGCAAAAGCGATGATGGTATCGCCGCCAATAATGCCCGGGATTACTGCATCGGCTACCGCGCCGCCGACTGCCTTCAAAGCACCGCCGCCGATCACTACAGTTTGCAGATAAGGTTCGATTGCGATGACCTTGCCCAATTCTTCCATGATCAGAGCATTTTCGATGTGGCTTCCGCCGAGGCCGCCATGGGCTTCAGCGAAGGGCGCGCTTAGCATGCCGAGTTCGGTAGCCAGCGCACGCCAAATGCCAGGATCGCGGCCAGCTTCGCTGCCGATCATTTTCTGACGGCTGTCGAAATCATAGCTGTCGCTTAGGAAACGCGACAGCGTGTCGCGGATCATCGTTTGCGTTTCGGTGTAGGTGAAATCCATGTTGTCTCTCTCTCCGTAAGTTTCCCCTCCCGCTAGCGGGAGGGGTTAGGGGAGGGGGCGAGCAAAGCGAGCTTTGCGCCTTCACAGGCCCTCCCGGGGCCCCTCCCGCAGGCGGGAGGGGAGGGTATCGCTCAAAGCCCGAGCACCATCTTCGCGATGATGTTGCGCTGGATCTCGTTCGAGCCGCCATAGATCGTCGTCTTGCGCGCGTTGAAATAGGTCGGTGCAGCGCGGTGGGCGTAATCGGGACCGATCGGATGCTCATTGTCACCTTCGCCGAAGCCCCGGAAATAGGGCGCGCCATAATGGCCAACAGCTTCCAAGGCGAGTTCGGTGATTCTCTGCTGGATTTCGGAGCCCTTGATCTTGAGAAGGCTCGATTCCGGCCCGGGGCCGCGACCTGCCGCTTCACCAGCAAGACTCCGCAATTCGGTGAATTCGAGTGCGGTCAGATCGGTCTGCAGTTCTGCAATCTTTCGCTTGAAGAACGGGTTCGCGATCAGCGGACGGTCGCCATCCTGTTCCGAACGGGCGATTTCCTTGATCCGCTCGACGCCGCGCTTTGACGAGGCAACGCCGGCAATACCGGTGCGTTCATGCGCGAGCAGGAACTTGGCGCAGGTCCAGCCCTTATTTTCTTCATAGACGCGGTTTTCGACCGGTACGCGGACATTTTCGAGCCAAACTTCGTTGACTTCATGCTCGCCGCCAAGGGTGATGATCGGGCGCACGGTGATCCCGGGCGTTTTCATGTCGATCAATAGGAAGCTGATACCTTCCTGCTGCTTCGCATCCTTGTCGGTGCGAACGAGGAAGAAGCCCCAATCGGCGTGCTGTGCCATCGTCGTCCAGGTTTTCTGGCCGTTCACGACATAATGATCGCCATCGCGCACAGCAGAGGTACGCAAGGATGCAAGGTCGGAACCTGAACCCGGCTCCGAATAGCCCTGACACCACCAATCGTCGCCCGAAAGGATACCAGGCAGGAATTTGGCTTTCTGTTCGGGTGTACCAAATGTGTAGATCACAGGGCCAACCATCGCCAGGCCAAACGGCATCAGTCGGATGCAATCGGCGCGTGCGGTTTCTTCTGACCAGATATAGCGCTGCGTTGCGGTCCATCCGGTGCCGCCATATTCAACGGGCCATGCTGGAGCGACCCAGCCCTTTTTATGAAGGATGCGGTGCCAGGCGAGGAAATCCTCCTTGCTCAGTTCATCGCCTTCATCCTGCTTACCGCGCAGGTCGGCCGGGTAGTTTTCGGCAATGAAGGCGCGGACCTCGTCGCGAAACGCAAGGTCTTCGGCATTGAATTCCATATCCATGACAGCTCTCCTCGAAATGCAGTGATGAGATGCGGTTTCGCCTGATCTGCAAGCGACTCACGCACCATTTCCGACTGCCCGACGGTTTACTGTACGTTTACGTAAACGTCAATTGACCTGCCGCCTATTTGGCAACATTGTGTTGCCTGAAATTGCCAAGGGGAGAGGGCGTTGATGGGTGAGTGGCAGCGTGGCTGGCGAACTGTGCTTGGCGCTGCTTTGGCAGCCGGAACAGGCGTCAATCTGCTCTATTTCGTGTTCAGCCTTTTTATCTCGCCTTTGCAAAAGGAAACCGGTTGGACGCTGGGGCAATTTTCTCAGATGCAGGCGCTGGTCGGGCTGGGTTCGCTTGCCGCGCCACTCGCTGGATGGGCGATGGACAGATATGGTTTTCGTCAAGTCTGGGCAGCCGGCATGGTCGCCATCGCCGCGCTCTATCTGATTCTTGGCTTTACCCCCCTAATCCCGTCGATCTTTGGAACGATGGTATTCGTTACGGGGTTTCTTGGCGTTGCAACTACGTCGATCTCTTACACTCGAGCCGTCAATGGTTGGTTTGACCGAAACCGCGGCATGGCACTTGCGCTTGCAGCAACCGGTGTTTCTGTGGCCGCAGTTTTATCGCCGCCATTGATCGAATGGCTGATCAGCAACCATGGGTGGCGTAGCGGTTATCTCGCGCTTGGTGGGTTGGCGTTGCTGGTCGGATTGCCGGCGATATTGTTCCTAGTTGCCGACGTGCCCCGACCGTTGGTGAGCCTTGCGCCTTCACTGCCGGGTTTCGGTGCTGCCGGGTTTCAGAGGCAGCCCGCTTTCTGGTTGCTTTGCCTTGCTTATGTCGGAATCAACCTGCCCTCGTCGGGCATGCTCAGTCAGATGGCGCCGATGCTCTTGGAGGAGGGTTTGACGTCGGCACAGGCGGCGATCGGCATTTCTGCTTATGCAATGGGGCAGTTTTTTGGGCGGCTATTGTGCGGCTGGCTGCTTGATAAAACCCATCCGCAGCGAATTGCCTTTGTCTTCACGCTAGTTCCGGCAATTGGTTGCACCCTGCTCTGGCAAACCCAGAACCATTATGCAGCGGCACTGCTGGCAGTGGCGGCCATCGGCGTGCAACAGGGAGCAGAGATTGATCTTCTAGGCTTTTTCGTCGCGCGGCGGTTCGGCCTTGAACGCTATGGATCGATTTATGGATGGATTCAGGTTGCTGGATGGATGGGCACGCTGACCGGTGTGCTGCTCTTCGGCAAGGTGCATGATTGGACGGGCAGCTATACGCTGTTTCAGATCAGCGCGATCGCCTGTTATGTTGTCGCGGCAGTAACATTCCTCGCCATACGCTTGCCGAATCAGCGGCTCTTCACATAGGTACCGGGTGCATCCTCGATTGCCTTTAGGGCGCCCTTGCCAGGAATACGGGCGCCCGTGGCGGGAACCTTTTTGGGGCTTTGCGTCGATAGCCATTGCAGCCAGTCAGGCCACCAACTCCCCTTGGTCTCGGTCGCACCTTCGATAAAGGCGCCAAGGCTGTCGACCTTGGGATCGTCATTGGTCCAATATTGATATTTGCCCTGCGCCGGCGGGTTCACAACGCCTGCGATATGGCCGCTGCCGGCCAGCAGGAATTTCAATGGGCCAGAAAAATGATTGCGCAAGTTCCACACGCTTGCGGCAGGGGCGATATGATCTTCGCGTCCGGCCTGCACATAGGATGGGGTTTTGACCTTGCGAAGGTCGAGTGGCGTGCCAAGTGCCGACAGAGCTCCGGGCTGCACCAGCTTGTTGTCACGATAAAGGTCGCACAGATAATCCTTGTGCCATTTGGCGGGCAGGTTCGTAACGTCTCCGTTCCAATGGAGCAGATCGAACGCCGGATATTCCTCACCCAGCAGATAATGCTTATTCACCGTCGACCAGATCAGATCATTGCCACGCAAAAGGTTGAAGGTGAGAGCGAGGAAACGGCCGTCGAGATAGCCTTGAGGGCTTGCCAGCGCTTCGATCATCTTCAATTGCTGTTCGTCAATGAAGTTCAGCAATTCGCCGCCACGACTGAAATCGACCTGCGCCGTAAAGAAGGTCGCGCTCCGCACCTTTGCGGCCTCCCCCTTTGCGGCAAGGATAGCTAGCGTTGCGGCGAGCGTGGTGCCGGCAACGCAATAGCCGATTGTATGGACATCGGGCACTTTCAGGGCCGTGCATATCGTGTCGATCGCATCGATCTGCGATGCGATATAATCATCCCAAACGACATCACGCATGCTGCCGTCCGCCGATTTCCACGAGACGACAAACACCGTAATTCCTGCGTCAACGCACCATTTGATGAAGCTTTTTTCGGCGGTGAGATCGAGGATATAAAAACGGTTGATCCACGGCGGGAAGATGACCAGTGGTGTTTCGAACACTGCGTCGGTTGACGGGGTGTATTGGATGAGTTGGTATAGCGGCGTCTGGTGCACGACCTTGCCCGGCGTGCAGGCAATGTTGCGGCCCAGCTCAAATGCATCCGGATCGGTATGGGTCAATTGCCCGCGCTGCATATCACGAAGCAGATGGCTAACCCCTGTGACTAGACTTTGCCCTTTTGTCTCGATGGCCTTTTCCAGTGCGACCGGGTTGGTCAGGGGCGAATTGGCGGGGCTCATCGTTTCGACAAGCGTGCGCACTGCAAATTCCAGTTTTGCTCTATCGGTAGCGGACAGATGCTCCATCTTTCGGGCAGCACCAATCATGTATTCCGACATCATCTGATAGCTTTGGCGCATGAGATCAAAGACCGGATGCTCCCATTGCTCACCGGCGAAGCGTCGATCCTTGGGATTTACCTTATCGCGTCCTGCCGCTGCGAGCGGCTTCAGCACCTCACCCCAGGCATCCAGCGCATGCTTGTAGGCAGTCAGGGGGTCGGCGGCGTTAACGACCGAACCGTCGAACAGCTTCGTAAATTGTTCGGCGTCGACAAAGGGCGGGAACTTCGGTGAATCGGCCATCCCCAATGCATACCTCAAGGGCGGGGTTTATCGAAGCATGTTCTTTCAATGCCGGGCTTGTGCAGCGCAGCATGGACATTTCGCTGCGAAGGGCGCATGGGGCGTTCTTAACACTGGAACCCCAATGACATTTGAAAATCTTCCCGCGCTTCTCGACGAAGCGCTTGCCGCGCGCGGCTATACCACACTTACTCCCGTCCAATCAGCTGTTCTGGCGACTGAAGCCGAAGGCCGCGACCTCATCGTTTCGGCGCAAACCGGCTCGGGAAAGACCGTTGCATTTGGCCTCGCCATGGCGCCACAGATCCTTGATGGAGGGATGATCAGTCTCGCGCGGGAACCTGCGGCACTGATTATTGCGCCCACCCGCGAACTCGCACTGCAAGTCAGCCGTGAACTGATGTGGCTTTATGGCAAGGCGGGCGTGCGCATCGCAACCTGCGTGGGCGGGATGGATGCATCCAAGGAGCGGCGCAACCTTAATCAGGGCGCGCAGATTGTGGTCGGAACGCCGGGCCGACTGCGCGACCATCTCGAACGCGGCGCGCTCGATCTTTCGGCGCTCAAGGTCGCGGTGCTCGATGAAGCCGATGAGATGCTCGACATGGGCTTTCGCGAAGAGCTGGAAGAAATTCTGAATGCTACGCCGGATGGCCGGCGTACCTTGTTGTTTTCGGCAACGATGCCGAAACCGATTGTCGCGCTCGCTAAACGCTATCAGCATGATGCCTTGCGGATCTCGACTGTTGGTGAGGATCGCGGCCATGGTGATATCAGTTATCAGGTCGTTACCGTCGCCCCGCCGGACATCGAAAATGCTGTCGTCAACCTGCTGCGCTTGCACGAGGCTGAAACCGCAATCCTGTTCTGTGCAACGCGTGAGAATGTGCGTCACCTGCACGCCAACTTGACCGAGCGCGGCTTCAGTGTCGTCGCGCTGTCCGGTGAACATAGCCAGAGCGAGCGCAACCATGCGCTGCAAGCGTTGCGCGATCGGCGGGCACGGGTTTGCGTTGCAACCGACGTTGCTGCGCGCGGGATTGATTTGCCGAACCTCAGCCTTGTCATCCATGTCGAACTGCCGCGCGATGCCGAAGGCCTGCAGCACCGTTCGGGACGGACCGGGCGTGCGGGGAAAAAGGGAACGGCGGTTTTGATCGTGCCTTACCAGCGGCGCAAGCGGGTCGAATCAATGCTGCGCGGTGCGCGGATCGAGGCCGAGTGGATGAAGCCGCCGACCGTCGCCGACATACAGGCAAAAGATCAGGAGCGGTTGATGGAGGCGCTACTCGCGCCGGTCGAAATCGATGAGGATGATCAGGCGTTAGGCGCGAAATTGCTCGCCGAACGCAGTCCCGAGGAAATTGCGGCAATGCTCGTCCGGATGCATCGGTCGAAAATGCCGGTTGCGGCCGATATGCTTGACGACGGTGATCGCGAACGGCCGCGCGACAATCATCGCGCCGGTTTCGACGATTCGGTCTGGTTCCGCATGAATATCGGCAGGCGCAATAATGCAGATCCCAAATGGATCTTGCCGTTGCTCTGCCGCAGGGGCGGGGTGACCAAAAATGATATCGGCGCAATCCGCATTTCGCCAGACGAAACCCATGTCGGCATCGCCGCTGCTGCAGCTGCGCGCTTTGCCAAGGCCGTTGCACGGCCCGGCCATGACGAAGATAATGACGTTGAAATCATGATGGCCGACGGGCCGCCCGAAGCTATGTCGCGCGAACCGCGTCGTAAGGGTAAGGGCGCACCCAATGCGGGTCAGCCGCGGCATAGTCCTAAGCCTTATGGCGCCCCGCGCGGCGAAGGCGGCGATCCAAAACGATCGTCCCATAAGGCAAGACCGGCCCCGTCAAAGCATGGCGTAAAACACAAGACGAAGGGTAATCGTCCGCGATAAAGGCCTTATCCAACCAAGGGCTATTGCAGGTTCGATCTTGCTGCGGAACGCTTTTGCTGTCACCAGTTTCGCAGGGGGACGCATCCAGTTCAAGGGAGCAGTTATGAAAAAGACCATTTTGCAAATCGCTGCCGGAGCAGCCGTCGCTGTGGGCCTGTCGCTCGCCGTCATGCCAGCGGCGGTCAACGCACAGTCAGAGAAAGTGCTCGCACGCAAGGGCGTTATCGTACTTTACAACGGTCAGAAATTTACCGGCGACTATATCGAGCTTTCCAAGCTGCGCACGCAGATGGAACTGGAATATCCGATAGGTAGCATCGCCGTGTTTCCGGGCGAGGCATGGGAGATTTGCGAAGGTCCGCGTTTCAAGGAGCCTTGCCGCGTGGTGACGGCTAACGAAACCGATCTTGGCGCGATTGTTGTGGGATCGCTCCGCAAGGCCAAGCAGGCGGCTCCTGCACCTGCCGCGCAGTAAGTCTGGCGATTACCAAGTCCATAAAGGTTTGAAAGCAGAGATAATGTCCGAAGAATTCTACCGCATGAAGCGCTTGCCGCCCTATGTGATCGCAGAAGTGAATGCGATGCGTGCGGCGGCCCGCGCGGCGGGAGAGGACATTATCGACCTTGGCATGGGCAATCCTGATTTGCCGCCGCCGCCGCATGTGATCGAAAAACTGGTCGAGGTTGCGCAAAAGCCTGATGCCCATGGCTATTCGGCATCAAAGGGTATTCCGGGTTTGCGCCGGGCACAGGCCAATTATTATGGCCGCCGTTTTGGCGTCGATATCGATCCTGAAACCGAAGTCGTTGTGACGATGGGGTCAAAGGAGGGGCTGGCCAGCCTTGCCACCGCGATTACCGCACCAGGCGACGTCGTGCTGGCCCCCAATCCAAGCTATCCGATCCACACTTTCGGCTTCATCATCGCAGGGGCAACGATTCGTTCGGTGCCGACGACCCCCGACGAGAATTACTTTCGTGCATTGGACCGCGCCATGGTCTTTACGGTGCCGCGTCCGTCGATCCTTGTGGTCAACTATCCGTCAAACCCGACGGCAGAAACGGTTGATCTAGCCTTTTACGAACGGCTGGTTGCCTGGGCGAAGGAGAATAAGGTCTGGATCCTGTCGGATCTTGCCTATTCAGAACTTTATTTTGACGGCAACCCCACCCCTTCGATCCTGCAAGTAAAGGGCGCGAAGGACGTCGCGATAGAATTCACCTCACTATCGAAAACCTATTCGATGGCAGGGTGGCGGATCGGCTTTGCCGTGGGCAACAAGCAGTTAATCGCCGCGATGACGCGCGTGAAAAGCTATCTTGATTATGGAGCCTTCACCCCGATCCAGGCAGCAGCCTGCGCGGCACTCAACGGGCCGCAGGATATCGTCGAACAGAACCGACAGCTTTATCACAAGCGCCGCGACATTTTGGTCGAATCCTTTGCCCGTGCCGGCTGGGATATTCCCGCGCCGCGTGCGTCGATGTTTGCCTGGGCGCCTTTGCCCCCCGCGCTCGCCCATCTGGGCAGCCTTGAATTTTCAAAGCAGTTGCTGACCGAGGCAAAAGTCGCAGTCGCTCCGGGCGTCGGCTATGGCGAGGATGGCGAGGGCTATGTCCGCATCGCCATGGTCGAAAATGAACACCGCCTCCGCCAAGCCGCGCGCAACATTAAGCGGTATCTTCAGTCGATGGGGGTCAATGTACCGACCCAGTCAAAGGCAATCTGAACAGGTGGAGCAACTCACGCAGACCATCCAGATCGCGCTTGCACCGGTATTTCTGCTGGTGGCGATGGGAAGCCTGCTCAACGTTGTGACCGGCCGTTTGGCGCGCGTCGTTGATCGTTCGCTGGATCTAATCAATCGGCATGAAAGCACCGAGGGCGATGAACATGACCGGTTGGTTCGCGAATTGCGCATCATCGACCGGCGCATGGACATTATCAACTGGTCGATCGCGCTGTGCGTTGCCTGCGGTATCGTCGTCTGCCTGATGGTTGCGATGCTGATCCTGATGGGTTCGGGGCAACAGGCCTTGTGGACACCGGTCGCTGCGAGCTTCATCGTCGCAATGCTGCTGCTGCTTGCCGCGCTGGTGCTGTTCATGCTCGAGGTGCGGCTCGCGATCCGCACCAACCATGTTCCGAGTGCGCTGCTCGAACGCTGACGCCTACTGGCTGACCGTCGCTTCGATCGACGCTGCAAATTTCGGCTGCGGGGCGGACGGTGCGACCCGTTCAAATGCATAGCCTGCGCGCAATATCTTCTCATCGTCCCAAGCGGTGCCGATAAAACTGATGCCTAGCGGCAGCCCCTCTATCTGGCCCATCGGCACGGTCAGATGCGGATAGCCGGCAACAGCGGGAAGCTGGCTGGCGCTTGGTCCTGCATATTGGTCGCCATTCACAAGGTCGCTTTTCCATGCCACACCAGTAGTCGGCGCGACGAGCAGGTCGACCTTATTGTCGCGCAGCAAACGGTCGATGCCTTCCGGTCCGGCGAGCCGTTTCGCCCTGGCCGACGCCTCGACATATTTGGAATCATCAAGTCCACCCTTTGACTGGGCAAGGTCGAACAGATCCTGGCCGAACCAACGCAATTCGGCCGGGCTTGCCTTGTTGAACGCGATTATCTCTTCGAGCGTGCGTGTTTTGACCGCGGGGGCGGCTTTGGCGAGATAGGCGTTAAGGCCTGCCTTGAACTCGGTCATCAATATCTCGAACTCGGCCTCGCCCAACCCCTCGAGCCCCTTGCGGCTGTCGGCGATGTCGACAATCTCTGTGCCTGCAAGCTTCAGCTTTTCGATCGCGGCATTGAATCGCTCGGCGATCCGCGCATTACTGCCCACCCGGTCACGCATCACGCCGATCCGCATGCCCTTTAATGCATCGGGAGACAGGCGCGCGGCATAATCGGTCTTGTGCCTGTCGGCTCCTTCGGTTGCCGGATCGGCTGGGTCGCTGCCTGCTAGGGCTGTCAGCATCAGGGCCGCGTCGCGCACACTGCGCGTCATTGGTCCGGCAGTGTCCTGGCTGTGACTGATCGGAATGATCAGGCTGCGGCTGACAAGGCCTAGAGTGGGCTTGAATCCGACAACGCCGTTGATCGAGGCTGGACAGACGATTGAGCCATCGGTTTCGGTTCCGATGGTCAAAGCGGCAAGGTCGGCCGCCGCCGCCGAGCCGCTGCCCGAGGATGAGCCGCAGGTATTGCGGTCGAGCATATGCGGGTTGCGGGTAAGCCCGCCTACCGCGCTCCAGCCGCTGGTGGAATCGCCGGAGCGGATATTGGCCCATTCGCTTAAATTGGTCTTGCCAAGGATGATTGCGCCCGCCGCGCGTAACCGCGCGATGATCGGGGCATCGCGCCCGGTAATATTGTCTTTCAGCGCCAGCGACCCGGCGGTCGTTGCGATAGGACCGGCAACCTCGATATTGTCCTTCACCAGAACCGGAATGCCGTGCAGTGGCCCGCGTATCTTGCCAGCCTTGCGTTCCGCATCAAGCCTGCGCGCTTGTTCGATTGCATCGGGGAAAGTTGCAATCACCGCGTTCAGCTGTGGGCCTGCATCATCGATCGCGGCGATCCGCGCGAGATATTGGCGGACAATCTCCTCACTGCTGAGGCCCTTGGCCTGCTGCGCTGCCAATTCGTCCACACGCGAAATCGATGGCGGCGGGGGCGCATAGGCGGCAGCGGGGGTGGAAATTAGCAGCGTGATTGTGAGCGCAAAACATGTCTTCATTTAGCCACGCTAACGCTGGTCGACGCTCGCGGCAATCTTCTTGCGCAATCGGCCACTTGCGAAACCGGTTTCAATCCGCCATCGAAATTGCATGTCTAAGAAAGATTTTGCCTTCCACTATCCCTTCCGCGTTCGCTGGTCCGAAACTGATGCGCAAGGTGTGGTCTTTAATGCCCGCTATCTCGATTATGCCGATGTCGCGATCACAGAATATTGGCGTGCGGTCGGGATCAGGCTGGTGAACCGTGAAGAACCGCTCGAATTTCATGTGAAGAAGGCGACAGTCACTTGGTTTGCGCCGATCAAGCCCGACGAGATGATCGAGGTTATGGCGCGCACGTTGCGAACCGGCCGAACCAGTATGGCACAGATCGTAGAAATTCATGGCCATAATGCCGATGGAGCGGACGATCTGCGTGCCGAGGTGGAGCTGGTCAATGTCTTTGTCGATCTGGCGACGCATAGGCCGATGGTGCTGCCCGACTGGATATCGCAGCTGTTTACGGATTTTGACGCCGAGGCCGAAAATGCGCCGCTTCTGGAAACGGTACCCGCTCAATGAGCGCGCGCGTCGAGTTTTTCTTCGACCTGTCCAGTCCATGGACTTACCTTGCCTTCACCAATTTGTGGCCGATGCTGAATCGGACTGGGACGCAGGCGCAGCTTCGCCCGATACTTGTTGGCGGCGTGTTCAACGCGGTCAATCCATCGGTTTATGCCGCGCGTGAGATGACCGACAATCGAAAGCTCGCGCATAGCTGGAAAGTGCTAAAGGATTGGGCGGCTCTCGCTGGGGTCGAGATGAACTTCCCGTCACAATGGCACCCCGCCAAAAGCGTCAATGCCATGCGGTTTGCTTGCGCACTGGAAGAAGATCAGTCGGCGCTACGTGCTTTTGCCAATGCGGCTTTTGAGAGCTATTTCGGTTGTCAGGAAAATCTCGATGACCCAGCCGTGCTGGCGGCTGTTGCTGACGGCCTCGGCCTTAATGGTGCGGCGCTGCTGGCTGCCGCTCAGACTGATGCTGTAAAGGCTCGCCTGCGTGCCAACACTGAAGAGGTGATCGCGCGCGGCGGCTATGGTTCGCCAACCATCTTTGTGGATGGCACCGACATGTATTTTGGCAACGACCAACTGCCGCTGATCGAGGCGGCTTTGAAAAGGGCAGAATAATGAACGACCGCGTGAAAATCACCATGCTTGAAGACGGTATTGCCGATGTCCGCATGACCCGGGTAGACAAAATGAACGCGCTCGATCCTGCGCAATGGACTGCGCTGGTAGATGCTATTGATACGCTGAAGGCCGCCGAAGGGCTGCGCGTTGTTGTTCTGTCGGGAGAGGGTAGGGCGTTTTGCGCGGGGCTCGACCTTGCCAGCATGCAGGGCGATCGTGATCCAGGCGCGTCAAGTGCAGGTGGCAATCTTGCCGACCGGACAAAGGGCATCGCCAACAGTGCGCAATATGTTGCCTGGGGTTGGCGCGAACTGCCTGTGCCGGTGATCGCAGCGGTACATGGCGTCGCCTTTGGTGCCGGCAGCCAGATCATGGCGGGCGCAGATATCCGTATCGTCCATCCCGATACGCGGATCGCGATCATGGAAATGAAATGGGGGCTGGTCCCCGATGTCGGAGGCATGCCGCTCTGGCGCACGCAGGTGGCCGACGATGTGCTGCGCGAAATGATCTACACCAACCGCGAATTTAACGGTGTTGAAGCCAAGGAAATGGGCTTTGCCACGCATGTTGCTGATGATCCGCTGGCTAAGGCGCTGGAACTGGCACGCGTCATCGCCAACAAGAACCCGCACGCGGTCCGCGGTGCAAAGCGCCTATGTAATGCGCTAGCAACGGCTAGCGACGCCGAATTGCTACAAATGGAAAGTGACGAGCAGATCAAGGTGATCCGCACACCCAACCAGATGGAAGCGGTGATGGCAGAAATGCAAAAACGGAAGCCAGTTTTCGCGGATTAACCTGCCGTTCTTGCCCGCATGGCTTCCAGTTCTGTCGCCAAGTCGGGGCGGAGCGGTTTGGCCTCATTATCTGTGCGGCAGACGATCACACTGTCGCAGGTGGCGATGCAGACGCCCTTCTGGAACATGGCCTGCACGACTACCCAACTGGAATTGCCGATCCGGCCGATGCCCGATCCGATCGTGACCGGTGCCGGAAAATTGCCTTCGCGTAAGTAGTTGATCTCGACCGAGGCAACCATCGTGCGCTCATTGGCCGGCCGCTCCCCCCATGGTCGCGCCTTGCGATGCAGCTGAACACGGGCATTCTCGAACAAGGCCGCAAAAGCGACATTGTTGAGATGCCCGTTAATGTCCATATCCTGAAAGCGCGTGTCACTTTCCAGGATTACGGGATAGGCGGCCAGATCCAGCCGCCATCCTTCGGGCTTTGCCATTACAGCTTGCGCCCGATCAGTTCCTTCATGATCTCATTCGTGCCGCCGAAGATGCGCGTGACACGCGCACCGCGCCAGGCGCGGGCAATCGCATATTCGTTCATGTAGCCGGCGCCGCCATGGAGTTGGAGGCACTTGTCCATCACTTCCCACTGCAGTTCGGTGTGCCACAGCTTGGCAGCGGCACCTTCTTCCGCGGTCAGTTCCTTTTTCAGGTGGCGGGCCAGCGCCCAATCAAGATGTGCCCAGCCAACCTGAAGCTTTGACTTGAGGTCGGCAAGTACGAAGCGGGTGTTCTGGAAGTCGAGCACCGGCTTGCCGAACGCCTTGCGATCGCGGCAGAATTCGACGGTTTCATCGAACGCCTTTTGCGCGCTCGCCTGCGCAGAGACTGCGATAGAAAGGCGCTCTTGCGGCAATTCGCTCATCAGATAGATGAAGCCCATGCCTTCCTGGCCGAGGCAGTTGGTCATCGGAACACGGACATCTTCGAAGAAAAGTTCCGAGGTATCGGCTTCGTCCTGCCCGATCTTGTCAAGGTTGCGGCCGCGCTTGAAACCTTCGCGGTCGGCTTCGACCAGGATGATCGAGATGCCCTTATAGGCAGGCTGGATATCGGGATCGGTCTTTGCGCAAACGAGGATCAGGTCGGCATTCTGACCATTGGTGATATAGGTCTTGGACCCGTTAATCACATAATGATTGCCGTCTTTCTTTGCGGTGGTGCGCATGCCTTGAAGATCGGAACCCGTACCCGGTTCGGTCATCGCAATTGCGGTGATCACCTCACCCGAAACCAGCTTGGGCAGCCAATGCTTCTTCTGTTCTTCCGAACCATAGGAGACGAGATAATTGACGACGATATCCGACTGCAGCGAGAAGCCCGTCGTGACGCGGCCATAATAGGCGCTTTCTTCGTCGACGATCGCATTATAGCCGAAATCAAGGCCAAGACCGCCATATTCTTCGGGCACGGTTGGACACAGCAGGCCCAGTTCACCGGCCTTGGGCCAGATCGCCTTGGGCACAATACCGTCGTCTGCCCATTTATCGGCATTCGGCGCGACTTCCTTCAGCAGAAACTGGCGGACAGTCTGCCGGAAGGCTTCATGATCTTCGTTATAGGCGGAACGCGGAATGACATCGAGCGACATGAAAACAACTCCATCCAGAGGAACCTGACCTATAGGCAGGGTCCCCGGGTGGAGGTCAAGCAGAAATTTAATCGTGCGATTAAACGGGTTCGCCTGCTGCGCGTGCCCGTTCCAGCAAGGTCGCCTCGGCCGTCGGCACGCTGCGATAGGCATAGAAAAGCAGTACCACGCCAATCGGCGCGACACCGATCAGCGACAACAGTCCCATGCGCAAATCGCCCTGCATCTTGCCATCGACCATGGTGCCGGCAAGGTCGGCAATCTGGCCGACCACATAGGGGCCAAAGCCAAGGCCGATGAGCGTTGTTGCAAGGAAGAAGACCGCCGTTGCCGTTCCGCGCATACGGGGAAGGACAAGATCCTGCGTGGTTGCGGCCGCAGCACCGAGCGCGGCGCTGCCCAGCACACCGGCAAGGAAGTTCATTACATAGAAGAGCGTCGTATTCTCGGTTGTGAAACCGATCCAGATTGGCAGAATCGGGCCGATCACGCCGATCATGACGACCAGGATGCGCCCTGCTGGATTGGTCTGGCGCAGATGGTCGGCAAGCCGGCCGCCGGCGATCACGCCTATGAAGCCGCTTGCCGCGCCGGATGCGCCAAGCCAGAAGGCCAGTTCCTGCTTGGGCAGTTTCAGCACTAGCTCGGCATAAGGCGCGGTCCAATAAGCGAGCGCATAAGCAGCGAGGGCAACAATGCCATAGCCCAATGCGGTGCAGAGAAAGGCCGGCGTGCCCCAGATCAGCTTGAAGGTCGCAGGATCGCGGGCGCGCAGATTTGTCGCCCAAGAAAAGACAGCGTAAAATCCAACAGCGACCGCCGACCATTGCGGGATATTTCCGGTCAGCCCGATCATCGCCCAAGCAAAAAGCCCCAGCAGCAGCGCCGCTGAAATGTTGAGGATCAACGCAGGGATGCCGCGTCGCGCCGCACCGATCAGGGTGAAGGGCGGAACGATTGTCGACAGGTCATAGACAAAATCGCGGAACGGGTGCGCCGAGGTGACAACTTTGGTGCCATCCATCGCACCGCGCTTGGGTTCGCGCAGGCTGAGCACCCAGAGTGCAACCAGAAGCCCGGGGACGCCGACGGCGAGGAATGCCGCCTGCCATCCAACCAGACCCAGCGGCCCACCGCCGGGATAAGCGACATTCCATGCTTCCTTGATATAGGCGCCAATGAACAGCGAAACGCCGCCACCAATATAAAGGCCCGACGAATAAATGGCGAGCGCGGTTGCGCGCTGGCGTTTCGGGAAATAGTCGGAAATCAGCGAATAGGCCGACGGGCTGGCAGTTGCTTCGCCAATGCCGACACCCATTCTGGCAAGGCCAAGCTGTGCGCCATTTTTGGCAAAGCCTGACACCACCGTCATCGCCGACCAGAGGGCGAGGCCGATGCTGAGCAATTTGGTGCGGTTCCAATTGTCGGCGAGCCGGCCGAGCGGGATTCCAAACAGTGCATAGAAAACGCCAAAGGCGGCACCGCCGAGAAAGCCCATTTGCGCGTTGGTCAGCCCCAGATCGGCCTGAATATCGACAACCAGAATACTGACAATCTGCCGGTCGATGAAATTGAGGATGTAAACAACAACGAGGACCGACAGCACATACCAGCTATATCCGCTGGCCTTGGGTTCTGCCTCTTCGGGGGCGACTGCCTGAATGTCGTTCTGCTGCCCGTCGCTCACGCCTCGTCCTCCATTTCGTCCGCCATTTGCATTGGCGATTTCTATTCTCCGGGTCCATGGCTAGCAGAATCAATGGGGTGCGCAACCTGAATTGCTTTTCAGTTTAAGGGGAAGACATGGCGAAAAGACAGGCGGTTTCGGTGCTGATGGTCTGCCTTGGTAATATCTGTCGGTCGCCCTTGGCAGAGGCAGCGTTACGGCATCATGCGGAGAGGCTGGGCCTTGACCTGGTGATTGATTCTGCGGGGACAGGTGATTGGCATGCCGGCCACCCGCCCGATCCCCGCGCGCGGCAAGTGGCGCTGCGGCTTGGCGGTATTGACATTGGCGGCCTGCGCGCGCGGCAGGTGCAGGCAGAGGATTTCCATCACTTCGACCATATTGTCGCGATGGATCATTCGAACCTGCGCAATCTTTCGGCATTGGCGCCCGCCGGCGCAGTGGCGCAGCTTTCATTGCTGCTCGATCATTTGCCGGGCCATGAAGGGCGGGCAGTTGCCGATCCCTATTATGGCGATGATGCGGGTTTCGAGGCTTGCTGGCGCCAGGTTGATGCGGCGACCGGCGCGCTGGCACAGATGTTTTGCAAAGGCTGACCCTCTCCAAATCGCTGCATTGCGCTGCGGCGATTGGTGCTGCACGATAGTCGAAATATAAGGGTGGAGAGACCATGTCGCATGAAATAGCTGCCATCGCCGCGAGGGTCCGTTCGCAGGCGCAAGCATTGCCGGCGCTGTACGGCCAGATCGATTTCGACACCCCGCCCGAACGATTTGCCGATGGCCCCGATGACCGCACCGAATTGTCCGAGGTAAAGGGAAAACGCCGCGCCGATTTTCTTGCAGACACCGAAATGGTGGCGCGCTTCCGTGAATATAGCATGCTGGGCGACATCACCGGCGATGCCTATGCTGCGCTGATGCCGAAATATGGCTTTCGTCGCACGGTCGACATGTTGGTGGAGGCTTGTGACAAGGGGATCGACGCGGTTGCCGATGCGCCGCCCGAGCTTGGCGCACTGATCGCCGAAATGGAGCGCGTGCCCGACTGGCTTGACATGCGGCTGGTTGAAAAGGGCGCAAAGGCCGAACGCAACAGCGCGGCGAACATTTCCCCCTTCGCGATTAGGGGCGCGTTTATCGCGACTTTCCTCAACAAATATTCTGCGCTGCCGATGGCGCTTACCGGCACGCTTAGCCATGCGACTGCGGCGCGGCGGGTAAAGGAAACTGCGACCTTTTTCACGACCACCGTGCTGCCAGGCGCGCTGCGGCGCGACGGGCCGGGGTTTAAGGCGGCTGCGATGGTGCGGCTGATGCACTCTATGGTGCGCGTCAATGTGCTTTCGCGGCCGGGTATGTGGGATGCAAAAGTCTACGGTATCCCGATCCCGCAACTGGACCAGATGCCGGCCGGGCTGATTCCCATCTATTTCATGTCCGAAAAGCTGCTCGAACAGGGACGCCAAAAATTTAATGCGGAGGAGCGGGCGCGGGTCGAACTGGCGCGCTATCGTTGTTACCTGCTGGGGTTGCCCGAAGATCTGCTGGCCGACAATCCGCGAGATATTGTCCGGATATGGTGCACGCGCAGTGCCACGCTGCGCTATGAATATGATGATGCGATCTGCGGCGGCCTGTTGCGCGCGACAATGGAGGCTGAACTGAGCAAGGACAGGTCGCTGCCCGCGCGGCTTTTCCGCAGGCTCGAACGATCCTTTTCACGCGTGTTTTTCGTCAACACCTTCCTGAAGGGCGACGAAGCGGCGGCTGCGAATGTCGGCGTTCCGCTCAACGGCATGGACAAGGCGCTTTACGCCGCAACGATGGCGGCAATAGTCGGGCAAACGTTGGGGCACCGGATCGCATCACGGCTGCCGTTGGTCGATGAATTTGCCGACCGGGTTCTGGTCGCGCGGCTTCGGCGGCAGCTTGCAGGCTATGGTCATGCTGAATTCACCAGCGATGCAGCCCAATATCGTCCCACCGCAGGTTAACAAGTCCTTGCCGATACGGGCCAAGTTGAGTCCGGTTTTGCTTGAAATTGGAACGATTTCATCCAATATTAGATGTTAAGGCGGCGATGGTGCCGCTGCACAGAGGAGAATGTTACAATGGCTGAATGGTCTGATCCGCGGGTTGCGCAAGCCGGTGCGGGCGTAACCATTGATGGCAAGCCGGTTGCGGGTGCCGCGATCGACGCTGGGCTGCGCGCCCATATGCTGAAGGTTTACAACTACATGGCTTCGGGCGTGTTGTTGACCGGTATCGTTGCAATGCTGTTCGCAAATAGCGGCATGGCGGCGCAGGTTATGGCAACACCGCTGCGCTGGGTTTTGATCTTTGCACCGCTCGCCTTCGTTATGGTGATGAGCTTTGGCATGCACAAGCTTTCCACCGCGGCGCTTCAGGCAATGTTCTGGGGCTTTGCGATCGTGATGGGCTTGTCGATGTCTTCGATTTTCCTGGTTTTCTCAGGTGAATCGATCGCGCGCACCTTCTTTGTCACCGCTGCGGCCTTTGCCGGTCTCAGCCTCTACGGCTATACTACGAAGAAGAATCTCAGCGGTTTTGGCACCTTCCTGATCATGGGCGTCATCGGCCTGCTGATCGCGTCGGTTGTGAATATCTTCCTGGGATCGAGCACGCTGCAGCTGGTCGTCAGCTTCCTCGGTGTGCTGATCTTCGCGGGCCTCACCGCTTATGATACCCAGCGCATCAAGAGCGAATATGTTTATTTCGCAGGCCATGAATCGATCGGCAAGCTGGCGATCATGGGCGCGCTCAGCCTCTATCTGGACTTCATCAATATGTTCCAGTTCCTGCTGAGCTTCCTTGGCAACCGCGAATAATTTTGCAACGCAACAAGTTATCGAAAGGCCCGGCGGGAAACCGCTGGGCCTTTTTACATGGGCATTGGCCGATCAGCTCTTTATTTTTCGCTGTTAATCGTGTTGACAGCCGCCATCGTTTAGATGTGCAGGCTGGGAGATTGGAGCATATGAACAAGGCGACCAAGGGGCTTTCGATTGTCTTCCTGATCGGCGGGGTTGCCGCATGCGCACCAGCACCAGCACCCGCACCGGTTCCGCCACCGCCCGTGATCGTCGTTGCCCCGCCGCCGCCGCCGGCAATGCCGTTGCCGCCGGGCGGCGCTGCAGTGACGATGAAAATCCCTCCCATTGCCATGGACGGTGTTCGGACGACCCCCAATCGTACGCTGACCCGAGAGGAAAATATCTGGCATTTCCGCGCCGCACTCAATGTTGCGGCGCTCAACTGCCAAGGCCCGGTCTGGGGGGAGATTGCGCAAAACTACAACCGCTATCTGCAGGTTCACAAATCCCGGCTCGCGCAAACCAACAAGGCCGTCGATGCCGAATATGTGAAGCGCTATCCCGGGCAGAATGCCCTGCGTATCCGCGATACCCGCATGACCGATCTGTATAATTATTTCGCGCTGCCCCCGGTGCGCGCCGAATTTTGTGACAAATCGCTGCTCAAATCGCGGGAAATCATTGGTGTGCCGCTGACGGCGCTGCCCGAATATTCTTATGGGGCGCTCAACGATCTCGATGCCGTGTTCATCAATTTCTACAATGCGTTTGAACGGTATCAGCGCGATCTGGCGGATTGGAACGCCAAATATGGTTCGCCCGCGCAGACTGGCTCTGCACCGGTGTCATTGACCGCGCCGGCGTCTAATGCAGGCCCTGTCACGTCGAAATAAACTGAACGCGACGGCCGCGACTTTAGGCCATCTGGATATAGTCGCGCATCGCGTTTGCCTCTGCCTCGATCTTCTCGATCCGGTATTTCACCAGATCACCGATTGAAACAAAGCCGATCAGCTGCGTGCCATCGACAACCGGCAGGTGGCGGATACGCCGCCGCGTCATCAGGGACAGGGCCGACAGGACGGGGCTGTCGGCCGTGACGGCGATTGCCGGGGCCGTCATCACATCGCCTACGCGTTTCCCGAACAGCGAAGGGCCATGTGCGGCAAGCCCGTAAACCAGGTCGCGTTCCGAAAAAATGCCGATCACTTTACCGCCATCGACAATGGGCAGCGCGCCGATCCGTTTGTCGGCGAGTCGCGCCGCCACTGTTTCCACTGACTCGTCCGGAGTTGCCGAGAAAACCGTGCTATCGCGGCCTTGCAGGATGATCGCTATCGTCATCGTTCCGCCTCCCATTGGGCTTGTTCGCCGGGAACATATAGCATAGACGCGACTTCACCTCCAATGACTCGACCCTCGCGCCTTGATGATCCTGATTATGCCGCTTTCGCCTGGAAGCGTTATTGGCGGCTGATGCGCTGGATGTTCGGGGTGACCCTCACGGTGACCGTGATCGCGCTCACCTCATTCTGGTACCAAAATGGCTTTGTCTCGATCCATTTCTTCATCGCGACGGCAGGGGCAATTGTGGGCGCCATGATGTTGACGGCCGCGCTGATGGGCCTTGTCTTTCTGTCGAGCGGCAGTGGCCATGATGAAGCGATTGAAGACCCGTTTGAGGATCTGGCCGACGACGGCAGATAACCGCGGTTGAAACGCGACGCGCGATCAGTTGCGTTCTAGCCTGACGTCATATTCCAGCGTCGCAGTGCCATTTGCCGGAATTGTCGCCTTCCATGTGGGAACGCCATCGACTTTCGCGACATTTTTCGGTTGTCCACGCAACATATAGGGGATTTTGATTTCTGCGCGAACCGGCTCGTTGCGGGCGTTGCTGATTTCGACCCTATAGCGTTGCTGCTTGCCGCCTTCGTGGATCAAGGTCACGGCGTAGCGGACATCGGACGCCGGGCCGATTGCCATCTCGATCTCGTCGCCAACCGCACGATCCTTCAAACTTGTCTGTCCAGAGAGCAGCGGGCCGAAGCGGCTGTCTTCGAACAGCATGACCTGCCCTGAGGGCATGGGCAGGCCCAACCCTTTTTCGGTGCGGTTTTCGCTGCGGAACAGGATTGTCATCGGCCGGCTTTCGCCATCGGAAAAATCGGAAGTGCTGGCAGTATAGAGCCGGTCGAACGCCGCTGCCGGCTTGACGATCATCGCCACCTGTTTCTGCCCCTTGGCATTGATCGTTACCGGTTCAGGAATGCGATAGAGTTTGAGGTCGCCCAGATCTTCCTGTTCGGCGACCATGACGGCGACGGGGCTCGCCATGGCTTCGCTTCGTTTCATTGCAGTTACAACGATACTCTGCGCGTCAGCCGCCGCATAGACGGGCGGAGGCGCCGCCATTGGCATCGGTGGTGGCGGAGGAAGGATATAACCGGAATGATAGGGCACTTCGTGCGAGCGTTGTGCAGGCCAGCATTTCAGGGAAAGGCCTCCACCGGTCGGCCGGGGCTGGGCCGCGCGCCGCACGCGATTGGGCTCGCCTGCAATGGCCATTGTATTGGCATTGGCAAAGCTTTGGTTGCCGCCATTGGCCAGTGTTAGCCAGGCAAATAGATCGAGTTTGCTCTTGCCCGGTTCCGAGGCGGTTACGGGGTTGTCCTTCACCTGCGCGACATAATTTGCCTGCCAGTCAAAACCTGCCGCCATGTAGGTGAGCGTCAGCGTCGCGGTTGTCGGCCGGTCGCTCTGCGTCAGCACCGACAGGGTAGGCTTTGCGGAGAGGTTTTGCGGCACGCCGCCATAGCTGAGCCGTTCCGGCAGGCCGGTGCAATAGAGCGCCTCAAAACCTTCGGCGCTTTGCACGATGACACCGCCGCCCGGGCCGGCACTGATCATGGCCCGCTGTTCGCGCACAGCGCCGGTGGCGAGGCTGGTCCGTGTCAGCGTCACTTCGCGGCGCAGATAGGCATCGACAAGCCCCGATGGCGAAAGCAGCCGGGCGTCGCGGTTCTTTTCTTTTACACCCTTTGGAAGGCCGGTGACGATTGCGCTTTCGGGAAACATTCCTTCGGCAACGCCTTCGAACCTGATCAGGCTTTCACCGGCAGGAATGGAGAGGGTGCGGGTTTCGGTGATCAGTGCGTAACCGCGCGGCCAATCCTTCGCAATCGGCGCCTCGCCGCGCTGCGTCGCACGATAGACGGTCAGGCTGACCGCCTCGGGTGCGTCGGAAGTGACCACGCTTTGGGCAAGGGCAGGATCAGGGGCCGCGAAAGCGAGCCCTAACACCAGGCCGAAGGTAAAGGCGTGCGATGCAGCCATTCGCTCGAAAACTCAGTAACGGCTGTCGAACGTCGCGGTCAGCACCGCCCGGCCATTGGCGGGGACAGGAATGTTCCACTCAATCCGGTCGGCCGAGACGCGCTTGCCTATAAGGCTTTGTTCGGAAATCCGGACATCGCCCCAAAGCCCGTCCTGCCCCAGATCGACCGTAATGGCTTCGTTGCGGGCATTGCTGACTTCATATTGCATGCGCGTTTTCCAGCGGTTCGATCCCAATCGCGTGCGCTCGACAACGACGCTTTTGACCTTCACGTCAAAGGCTTCACCGGTGCGAATCGACATCTGGCTGCCCATGGGGGTCGCTTCGATCATGCTTTCGCCGATGAACTGCGGGTCACCGCGCTTGTCGCGCATATAGACGCGCATCGTGCCAGCCGGTAGCTGGTCGCCCAGCCCGCCGCTGCGCGATGTCGAAAATTTCAGCACCGATGATGCGCTGACAGCTTCGTTGCTCGACAACCAGCCATTATTATATTCATAGGCGCGGCGGGCAGGTGCTGCCGTCACATCTAGAAAACTGACCTGTTTCTGCTGCGCATTGGCGATCGTGGTCCGCTCGGCCAGCGGATAGAGATAATAGTCGCCGAGCCGCTCTCGATCATTGCTTTCAGTACCGGGGGTATCGATCGTTCCGCTGCTGCCATTCCAGGGCATTTGCCAGTTACGCCGTCCGCCGCCCGAATTAGGATCGCCAGCGACGAGCAGCACATCGGCATTACGATAATCTGTGCCTGTATTGTTGGTCAGCGTAACCCAGCCCTGAACGTCGATTGTCTGCTTGGCATCATCGAAAAGCGTCACATAGTCGCTCGACCAGCCAAGCCCCGGGGTCAGATAGGTCAGCGTGGCAGGCACATTGCCGCCCTTCGACTCGACTGTCACCGACAGTGTCGGCCGCGCGCGCAAATTGGGCGGGACCTTGTCGAAAATCACGCGCACCGGAAGCCCGTCGTCGCGCAGCACCTCGATCGTGTTGCCAATCTGGAGGACGACACCGCCATTGGCGGCAAGGACTTTTGCCTGCACACGGCTTTCAGCACCGGTCGCCGGATTGGTGCGGACGAGCGTGACGGTTTGCCCTACGGCTTTCTCCATCAGCTTGGCAGGCGTCAAAAGATCATAGTCGAAATTCTGTTCGACAATGCCGATGCCCGGGCCGGTCAGCGTAACCGTTTCGGCACGAATCATTGCGGAAACGTCAGGAAATTCTTGTTTCGATCGGCCGGCGGGCATCGCCATCTGCCGGGTATCTTGAACAAGGCTTTGGCCGTTCTGGTAGATGGTAACGGCAACATCACCCTGCGCGTTTGCCTCACCGGGCACTGCAACGGTCGTTGCACTTTGCGCCAGAAGCGGTGCGGCAAGCGCAGCCCCCAGACTGAATAGCATGGCCGCACGCATCGCTGTCTCCCTGATAACCTGTTGTTACCGAGGATGACCTAATTTTCTCAAGCTGACCAGAGCCTTAACGGGCCATGACGGTTTGCCGGTTGCGTTGGTGCGCGGGCGACGGCGGATTATTCCGCCGCGGCCACCGCATCTTCGGCTTCGCTTGCCTTGGGCTTGCGCGCGCGTGGCTTGCGGGCGGGCTTCGCCTCTTCGACTTCGACCGTTTCCTGAACGTCATTGGCAGCAACGCCGATCGCAGGCGGAAGGATCGACAGGTCAAGGCCATCGCTGACGGCTTCGCCGCCCTGTTCCTGCTGATTGCGGCCTTCGTTGCGCTCGGGTCGTTCACGGCGGCCGCGGCTGCGATCGTTGCGGTCGGTCCGCTCACCACGATTGCCACGGTCGCCACGTTCCGGTCGCTCGCTACGTTCCGGCCGCTCGCTACGCTCCGGCCGCTCACTGCGGTCATTACGTTCATTGCGTTCCGGACGCTCGCCCCGCTCAGGGCGGTCGCGGCGTTCGCCCCGATCATGGTCACGCTGCGGACGGCGATCTTCGCTGTCATCAGAATAGTCGGTCTGGGCGCTGTCTTCGTCACCGGTTTCGACGTCGCGTTCTTCGTCGCGCCAATCACCACCTTCACGATCATCGCCGCGCCATTCGCGCTGCGGACGGCCTTCTTCCTGCCGGCTGCGGTAATCGGCCAGTACGCGGAAATAATGGTCTGCGAACTGGTGATAATATTCGGCCTGCACGCGGTCGCCATTCAGCTGTGCATCCTGCGCCAGCTTTTTATATTTTTCGAGCATCTGCGCCGCATTGCCACGCGCCCGGTTGTCGACCCTGTTCTGATGGTCATAACCGTTACGGTTGTTGCTCTGTGCGCGATTATTGCCCCTGCCGCGACGGCGGCCGGCCTGCCGGTTATTCATAAAGACTTGTCCGTCCTGATAAAATCTAGTCCAGTCGTTGGTTTGGTCCTCAACGCGACCGCCCTATGCGGTTCCCCTCTTGTCATCGATGCGTTGGGGTAGCTTTCCAAAAAGCGCCGATTCTCGGTCGCTGAACGGTCCAGCATTGCAAGCCCTAGCTGGGGTGACTGGTGATTCCAAGCGAAATTTAAGATAGTAGCGATCGGCGCAGCTGTAATGCCCTGATTATTCCGCCAAGATCGCGATGGTCTTGCACGCGAAAGCCGGCGTCTATTGCCATGCCGGACACCGCTTCATCCTGACCTTGACCAATTTCGAAGATCGCAATGCCATCATTCGTCAGCAATGCGTCAAGCTGGGGCATGATGATCGCATATTCTTCCAACCCGTCCGTTCCTGCAAACAGCGCCGACGCCGGTTCGAAATCGCGCACTTGCGGTGCAAGTTCGGCGGTGGTTTCGACATAGGGCGGGTTGCACAGGATGAGGTCGAACCGGCCCAGACCATCGGCCCAACCCGCCTCGCGCCAGCTTCGTTGCAAAAAGCGGCTGCGGTTCGCCATGCCAAGCGTTGCTGCATTATCGCTGGCCACCCGAAGCGCGGCCGCGCTCGCGTCGATGGCAGTGCCATGGGCCTCGCCAAAAAGCGAAAGTGCAGCGAGGAGAAGCGCGCCCGATCCGGTCCCCATGTCCAATATGTGCGTCGGCGGGGGGCGCGGCGCAAAATGATCGCGCGCCGCCTCGATCAGCGTTTCGCTGTCGCCGCGCGGGATCAGCACATCTGGCGTCACCATCAGGCGGATGTCCCAGAATTCCTGCTCACCCTTGATATAGGCCACAGGTTCATGTCCGGCCCGCCGATCGACAAGTGCATCAAAGCCGGAAGGTGCCGTCAGGTCACGCAGCCTTGGCAACAAGGCGTTGCGATCGATCCCCAGCGCATGCGCAAGCAACAGTTCGGCGTCGAGCCGGGGCGTGTCGCTTATGCCTTCCAGCCGCGCTGCAGCCTCGGCCAGCGCCGCTGCAGCGCCTCTTTCCTCTCTGGCAGGGTTGGTGGTCATGCCGCGTGCGATAGCGCGAATTGAAACGCGCAGCTATGGCGATCCTTATGCAACCTCGATTCGATTTCAAGATCAGCGCCACCGACGGCAAGGCGCGCACCGGCAGTATCCAGATGATGCGCGGTGAAATCCGCACGCCTGCCTTCATGCCTGTCGGCACAGCTGCGACGGTCAAGGCGATGCGCCCCGCCGAAGTGCGCGCAACCGGCGCCGACATCATCCTTGGCAACACCTATCATCTGATGCTGCGGCCGACGGCCGAGCGCATGGCGCGGCTCGGCGGCTTGCACAATTTCATGGGATGGGACCGGCCCATATTGACCGATAGCGGCGGCTATCAGGTGATGAGCCTTTCCAGCCTGCGCAAGATCACCGAAGAGGGCGTCACATTTCAAAGCCATCTTGATGGCTCGCGGCATATGCTGTCGCCTGAACGGTCGATGGAAATCCAGCGGCTTTTGGGCAGCGACATCGTCATGGCGTTTGACGAATGCCCGGCCAATGGCGTGTCGCGCGAAGAGGCAGCCAAATCAATGGCCCTGTCAATGCGCTGGGCAAAGCGCAGCCGCGACGGTTTCGATAGCGGCGGCGAACATGCCGCACGTTCTGCGCTGTTCGGTATACAGCAGGGATCACTGGACGAAAAGCTGCGCAAGGAGAGCGCCGAGGCGCTGATCGACGTCGGTTTTGATGGCTATGCCGTCGGCGGATTGGCGGTGGGCGAAGGGCAGGAGGCGATGTTCGGCTGTCTCGATTATGCGCCCGATATGTTGCCGACGGACAAGCCCCGCTATCTGATGGGCGTGGGAAAGCCCGACGATCTGGTGGGCGCGGTCGAACGTGGTATCGACATGTTCGATTGTGTGCTGCCAACCCGTTCGGGCCGCAACGGTCAGGCATTTACCTGGAACGGCCCGGTCAACATCCGCAACGCCAAACATGCCGAGGATCAGGGCCCGATTGACGAACGCTGCGACTGCCCGGTCTGTTCCACATGGAGCCGCGCCTATCTCCACCATCTTGTCCGTTCGGGTGAGATATTGGGCGCGATGCTGATGACGCAGCATAATCTGCATTTCTACCAAAGCCTGATGGCGGGGATGCGCTCGGCGATATCCCAGGGTCGCTTTGCCGCCTTTGCTGCCGATTTCCGGCGCGATTATTTGCGGTGAAGGTAGGGGGGATGACCGACGACGCCCTTGATAGAGCGCGGACGAACAGCCCCTTTCTGGCGCTCCTCATCGACCGCCACCCCGCGCTGGTGACGCTGATCAAGGGGGGTGATTTTGATCAGGCACTGGCCGCTGCACTGGCGGTCGAGGTGGATGGCAGTGTCGCCGCCACGCTGCGCCGGCAACGGCAGGGCGTTGCGCTCGTCACCGCAATCGCCGACTTGTGCGGCGCCTGGGATCTGACGCGGGTGACCCGCATATTGTCCGACTTTGCCGATACAGCGCTCGACCGGGCGATCGAGGCCGCAATCCGTGAGCGTTATGACTGCGCGCCTGCAGGCTTTGCCGTGATCGGCCTTGGCAAGCATGGTGGGCAGGAATTGAACTACAGTTCCGATATTGATCCGATCTTCCTGTATGATCCGCAGACATTGCCGCGGCGGGAGCGGGAGGATGTTGCCGATGCGGCGGTCAGGATCGGTCGACGGGTGATCGAACTGCTCTCGGCGCGCGATGAAAATGGCTATGTCTTTCGGGTGGACATGCGGCTGCGGCCTTCGCCGGAAGTCACGCCGATCGCAATCCCGGTCGAAGCAGCGATCAGCTATTATGAATCGAGCGCGCTTGCATGGGAACAGGCGGCTTTCATTCGGGCCCGGGTGGCGGCAGGCGACACGGCATTGGGGGCCTATTTCCTGAAGAGCATCCAGCCTTTCATCTGGCGGCGGAGCATGGATTTCGGCCAGATCGCCAATATTCGTGCAATGTCGGGCCAGATCCGCGACCATTATCACGAAGGCCAGATTTTCGGCCCGGGCTATGATCTGAAACGGGGCAGGGGCGGTATCCGCGAGTGTGAATTTTTCGCACAGGCGCACCAGTTGATCCATGGCGGGCGTGACCCGTCATTGCGTATCGCCGATACCCGCGCCGCGCTTGCGCTTTTGGCTGAACGTGGCCGCATTTCGGGCAGTGATTCAGAGGTGCTGAGCAGCGCCTATGGCCTGCTGCGCACGATCGAGCATCGGTTGCAGATGCTGGATGATAGGCAGACACATTCCCTGCCCGATCAGCAGGCCGATCTTGACCGGGCGGCACGGCTGCACGGGCTGAAAGATGGGGCCTGCCTGATCGCGCTGCTGCAGCCGGTCGTTGAACGTGTCGGCGCAGTCTATGACGGGCTTGCCGGCGACGAGGATGAACGGCAGCGCCGCTTTCCCGAAGAGCGCTTGCCGCTGGAAGACCAGTTGCAAGCCATGGGCTATGCCGATTCTGCGGCGGTTGCACAGCGGATTGCCCGTTGGCGCAGCGGGCAGTTGCGCGCGATCCGTTCCAGTTCGGCGCGTGAGGCGTTCGAGGCAATCCTGCCCAAGATCATGGACGCATTGATTCGCGCGCCCGATCCCGAAGCGGCGCTCGCCCGTTTCGACAATATGATCGAAAGCCTGCCGAGCGCGGTCAATTTCTTCCATCTGCTTGATGCCCGGCCCGGTCTGCTCAAACTGCTGGCTGATGTTCTGAGCTATGCGCCAACGCTGGCCAATGCACTGGCGCGGCGAAGCGAATATCTGGAAGGGCTGATCGACGCGAGCGCGTTTGAATTGCCAAGCGATAAGGCTGATCTGGTGGCCGAGCTGGACGCCCGGCTGGGCGATGCCGATTATGAACGGCTGCTCGATCTTGTCCGTGCCTTTGTCGGTGAAAAGCGCTTTGCCTTTGGCGTGCAGTTGATCGAGGGGCGGCACGACCCGCTGGATGTGTCGCGCGCTTATGCCCAGCTGGCCGAAGTTGCGGTGTGTAAACTGACCGCCGCCACCATCGCCGAATTTGAAAACGCACATGGCCGCGTGCCGGGGGGGGAGTTCATCATATTGGCCTATGGCCGGCTCGGCGGCCAATCACTGACCCATGCCTCCGACCTTGATCTGGTGTTGCTTTTTACCGGCGAAACGGGGGCTGAGTCGGACGGGCGAAGGCCGCTGGGCGCGACGCAATATTTCAACCGGCTCGCGCAGCGTGTCGTCGGGGCGCTCAGTGTGCAGACCGCCAGTGGTGCCCTGTACGAGATTGATACCCGGCTGCGTCCCTCGGGCGCGCAGGGGATGCTCTGCGTTTCGGTGGAGAGCTTCGCGCATTACCAGCGCGAAGAGGCCTGGACATGGGAGCATATGGCGCTGACCCGCGCGCGGGTTGTCTTTGGGCCATCGGCGTCGGTTGATGCCGTGATCGCGGAAATCCTTGGTCGCGATCGCGCGATTCCCGCCTTGCATAAGGATATCGCCGCGATGCGCGCCGAGATGGCGGAGCATAAGCCGCCCAAGGGGGCGCTCGATGTAAAGCTCTGCCCCGGCGGGCTGGTCGATGCCGAATTTTGCATCCATGCGTTGCAGCTGGAACATCGCAAAGGCATCCACCCGCAATTGCAACGCGCGGTCGGAGAATTGGTCGCTACGGGCCTTTTGCCGCCTGCCTTTGCCGATGCTCAGGGATTACTCACCCGACTATTGGTCCTGTTGCGGCTGGTCGCGCCCGATAGCGCAGTTCCCCCCGCGCCGGTCCGCGCACTTGTTGCGCGCGCGCTCGATTATGCCGACTGGACCGAATTGATGGCGGCGGTCGATACTGCAAAAGCAGCGATATCGGCGGTCTGGAAAGATTATAAGGAGAAAGTGAAATGACGGCAGTGGGCGAAACGCTTCCCGTGGTGACGGTAAAGGACAGCAACGGCGCAGATGTCGCGGTCGGCGATATCCAGACGCCGTTCGTGCTCTATTTTTACCCCAAGGCTGATACGCCGGGTTGCACCAATGAAGCGAAAGACTTCACAACGCTGGCCGCCGATTTCGGAAAGGCAGGCGTCACCGTCTATGGCGTGTCCAAGGACAAGCCTGCAAAGCTTGCCAAATTTGCCGCAAAATATGACCTCAGCGTGACTCTGCTGTCCGACGAGGAGAGTGACCTGACCGAACAGATGGGCGCCTGGGTCGAAAAATCCATGTACGGCAAGAAATATATGGGGATCGAACGGTCGACCTATCTTGTGGGCAAGGATGGCAAGGTCGCCCGCGTTTGGAATAATGTGAAGGTCAAGGGACATGCCGAGGACGTGCTGGAGGCTGCAAAGGCGCTTTGAAGCCCTGCATGGCACTGATCGCTTGGAAGGCATGGGATTTATGATTTTGAGTGCGAGCCATGTTCGCTTCCCTCTCCCGCATCCGAGAGGTGAGTATGACGACGCTCGGTGAAGCGTGCAAATTGGTGCTCGAAACCCCCGATCCGCAAACCAAAGTGATGCGGGCGCGGTCGGTGGCGCGCGACTGGCGGTTAGGGCGGCTGGAGCATCGTTTTGACGCGGCCATGCCCGATTTTCCTGCCCGGCCTGCCCGACCGGAACTGCTCGCGCCGCGCTTCATGCCGAAAAGGCGTAAGGCGGGATCGGATGCGACACGGGCGGCGCTGCTCCACGCATTGGCGCATATCGAATTCGTCGCCATCGACCTTGCCTTTGATTTGGTCGGCCGGTTTGGAGAGCAGTTTCCGCGTGAATTTGCCGATGACTGGCTGCGGGTCGGCGCAGATGAAGCGATGCACTTTGCCTTGCTGGACCGTCGGCTGCGCCAATTGGGCAGCGAATATGGCGCGATGCCCGCCCATGATGGATTATGGGAATCGGCCTATGAGACGCGGCATGATGCGCTCGCTCGGTTGGCCGTTGTGCCGATGGTACTGGAGGCGCGCGGCCTAGACGTGACGCCCGCCACGGTGGCGCGATTCGAATCGGTGGGTGATTCGGCCTCGGCGCGCATCTTGAATCGCATCTATACCGACGAAATCCGCCATGTTTTGGCGGGTACGACATGGTTTCAGTCGGCTTGTAGTGAGCAACAGTTCATCCCGGAAAAACATTGGAAAACACTGGTTGAGCGTCACTTTCGGGGGCAGTTGAAGCCTCCGTTCAACGACTCGGCGCGTTCAAAGGCCGGTTTAACGCGGGATTATTATCTGCAGGTTGCATTGGGCTGAACCCCCCGTCACACACCATATACATAAGGGGTAGGCAGCTAACTGCCGCACAGTTTGGGGTCTTTCTCGGATGCAGATCCGGGAAATCAACAAAGGGTCGTATTACCACATGCTACACAGCGTTTTGGCCGCAGGCCAATCACTGATGGGAAAGCTTTTGCTTGCTGGCAGCCTGGTCTTCACGGCCTCAGTTGCTACTCCGGCAATGGCAAACTCCGCCGCCTCTGATTCGTTCCGCGTCAAACCGGAAGACGTCGAATCGAACAAGACCGCCCTTGGCGTGTCCGATCCCGAATTTCGCGCCCTCAATGATAGCTGGGGCAGCATCAATGGCACCCGCAGCAAACAGGTTGTTGCCGTGCCCGCCATCAATCCGGTCGAAGTGATGCGCAAGACCAGCCATTTCGGTTACCGTACCGATCCGTTCCAGGGTCGCCGCAAAAATCATAAAGGCCTCGACATTGCAGGCCCGATCGGCACTCCGATCTATGCAACTGCTGACGGCATTGTTGGCCGCGCCCAATGGGTCAGCGGATATGGCAAATATATCGAGGTCGAACATGGCAACGCCATCCAGACCCGTTATGGCCATCTTTCGGCAATGAACGTTCAGTCGGGCCAGCGCGTTCGCAAGGGCGACGTGATTGGCTTCATGGGATCGACCGGCCGTTCGACCGGCAGCCACCTGCATTATGAAGTGCGGATCGCCGGCGAACCCGTCAATCCGACCTCATTTCTTGAGCCTGTTACAAATGTGTCAAATCTCTTGCTCGCTGCAAAAGATGCTGATAGCAAATCGATAGGCGGTCCCGCTGAATAAGCGACCTGACCGTAACGCATCACCTTTGGGAGAGGGTGTAAATCTGGGGCTGGCTTGGTGGAGACACCTTGCCGCCCTTTTTGTTTGAGCCTACATTGGCACCATGTCTGCACATCCTGATATCCAGTTGCTGCCTAACGCCGCCCGCCGGGTGAGCGAAATTGCGCAAAAACTCGGGAAATCCGCGCTGCTTCGCCTGTCGGTCGAAGGCGGCGGCTGCTCAGGCTTTCAATATCGCTTTGGCCTTGCCGACAGCATCGAGGCCGATGATGTCGTCGCCGAATCGGGTGATGCCAAATTGGTGGTCGATTCGGTCAGCCTCGATCTGGTGCGCGGCTCTGCGGTCGATTTTGTCGAATCGCTCGGCGGAAAAAGCTTTCAGGTTACAAACCCTCAGGCGCAGGCCGGTTGCGGTTGCGGATCCAGCTTTTCGGTTTGAAGCATGGCTGGTCGGCCGCTAGGGTCGCCGAATGCGTATCGCGACATATAATATCAATGGCATAAAGGCGCGGCTGCCAAGGCTGCTCGAATGGCTCGACGAAACCCGACCGGACATTGCCTGCCTGCAGGAAATCAAGACACAGGATGAGGGCTTTCCCGCCGCCGAGTTTGAACGGCTCGGCTATGGCGCGATCTGGCACGGGCAAAAAGGCTTTAACGGCGTTGCCATATTGGCGCGTGATGCCCAGCCCGTGGAAACGGGGCGTGGGCTGGAAGGCGATCCGGAAGATGTGCATTCGCGCTATCTGGAGGCTGAGGTTTTTGGTCTGCGCGTCGCATCAATCTATTTGCCCAATGGCAACCCGCAACCGGGGCCAAAATTCGATTACAAACTCAGCTGGATGAAGCGGTTGCGCGCGCGCGCGCAGGAATTACTTGCGTTGGAAATCCCGGTGGTGCTGGCAGGCGATTATAATGTGATCCCGCATGATCATGATATCTGGTCAGCAAAGGCGATGCGCGACGATGCGTTGCGCCAGCCCGAAAGCATTGCCGCCTATCGCACGATCCTGTCCGACGGCTGGACCGATGCGATCGCCACCCACCATCCGCAGGGCGCGGTGTGGACCTATTGGGATTATCAGGCCGGGGCCTGGCAACAGGATCATGGTTTCCGGATTGACCATCTGTTGCTGAGCCCGGTTGCGGCCGACCGGTTGCTTGCCAGCGGCGTCGATAAGGCGCATCGCGGACGTGAAAAGGCCAGCGACCATGCGCCGACATGGGTCGAACTGGGCGAATGATAACAATCGGGATTTGAGGGGGAGAGACGAGATGGGGATAGAAGCACAACTGCAGGCAGCCTTTGCACAAGCGGCAATTCCGGGCGCGGTGGCGCTGATCGCTGACCGGGATGGGGTGCGCTTTACGGGTGCTTATGGCCATGCTGATGCCATTAGCGGGCAGGCGATGGAGGTCGATACCGTCTTCCAGATTGCGTCGATGACCAAGGCGGTCGTTTCCGCAGGGGCGATGCAGCTGGTCGAACAGGGCCGGCTCGATCTCGATGCCCCGGTTGGGGATTTGTTGCCGCAACTGGCGGCACCGCAGGTCCTCTCCGGCTTTTCGGACAGCGGCGAACCTATTTTGCGCGCCGCAAGCCGGCCAATCACGCTGCGCCATCTGCTGACGCATACGGCAGGGCTCGGCTATTTCTTCATCCACCCGGAAATATTGCGCTATTATGCCGCAACCGGGATGCCTGCCCCCGGATCACTCGCGTCAATCCAGATGCCGCTGATGTTCGATCCAGGCGAAAAGTGGGAATATAGCGTCGCGACCGATTGGGTTGGTCTTGCGATCGAGGCGGCGACCGGCCAGCGACTGGGCGCCTATCTTCAGGATAATCTGCTTGCCCCGCTCGGCATGACGGCGACCGCTTTCCGCGATGCGCTGCCCGACGATGCGGCAAAGGTGCATGCGCGGCTTCCCGATGGCGGCTTTGCCACCCAGCCCATCTTTCTGGGCGGTGGTGAGTTCGACATGGGCGGCGGCGGCCTGAGTTCAACCGCAGCCGATTATGGCCAGTTCGTCCGCATGATCCTGCGCGGTGGTGAATTGGATGGCACGCGCGTGCTATCCGAAGCCAGCGTCGCGGAAATGGCGCGCAATCAGGTCGCCCCCTTGCGTGCCGGTTATATGGGAACGGCAATGCCCGATCTTGCCCGGCCTTATGATACCTTCCCCGACCAGCATACCGGATGGGGTCTGGGTTTTCTGATCAATCCCGAACAAGGCCCCAATGGCCGCGCGCCGGGCAGCTTGGCCTGGGCGGGGATTTTCAACAGCTATTATTGGATCGACCAGACAAATGGCGTTGCCGGCGTGATGATGAGCCAGCTTGCACCCTTTGGCGATGCCGGCGCGCTCGATTTCCTCGGCGCGGTCGAACGGGCAGCTTATGGAAATTGATCGGGCGGCGCGTCAGCTGTAATCTGGAAACACTGTTCGGCGCATCAAAACGGGATCGATGCCGTAATGCGCCGAAAGTGCCCCGACCGCGACGCTTTCAAACCGCATCGTCGGCCTGAGGTCGCGACCTTCGAACAATTGTCCGGTGGCAAGCCCCGGCCAATCCGAACGCACCGAGCCGCCGCTGGCCAGTGCGCCGCCAAAGAGCAATGCCGCCGATCCGGTGCCATGGTCGGTGCCGCGCGTCCCGTTGACATGCACGGTACGCCCGAATTCGGTTGCGACCAGCACCAGTGTCTTGTCCCACTCCGGTCCAAGGTCGATGCGCAGGGCGTCGATCATGTCGTCGACACCCTTTAACACCGCCCCCAGCCGCCCGTCCTGATTGATATGCGTGTCCCAGCCGCCAGTTTCGACCATCGCAACACGGGCACCGTCGCTACCCGCCATCAGGCTGGCGACCAGCTTTCCGGCCGCTGCGCCGCCGCGTCCTGCCGGGTCGCTGCCCATTGCCATGGCTTCGGTCTGAGTCGCGCTTTGCCATAATGGCGCCAGCTCGCGGTCCTCGGCATAAAGCATGGCGACCCGTTCGAGCAGCGCGGCATTGGCGTCGGGCAGGCGCGAGGGGGCGTAGCTGCTGACCGCTATCGGGCCGCGCAGCGCCGGCGGGATGGCGTTGGCAAAGGCAATGGCCTTGCTTTCGCCCTTGGGAAGCAGTGTGAGCAACCGGTTCATCCAGCCATCGTCGCGGCCATAAGGACGGGTGCCTGCGGTTTCGAGCATATTCTGCCCGTCAAAATGCGAACGCTCCCGATAGCCGGAAGCGATCGCATGGACAAAGGCCGCCTGTTTCTGGCCGAATAATGTGGCGCTCGCTTTCATTTCCGGATGCAGCGTGAAGAGGCTGTCCAGCGCGGTCCCGCTTGCAGCGCTGGCCGCGATCTCTCCGCGTGCAGCCGCAAAGGCGGGATCGCCAGTCGGCGCCAAAATGGCCAGACCGTCGGCCGCGCCGCGCTGAATGATGAAGATGAAGCGCCGGTCGGTTTCGGCGGCGGCAAAGGCGATGCGCGGGGCAAGGGCAATACCCGTCCCGGCGAGTCCCGACAGCACAAGATGGCGGCGATTGAGGATCATCGGATTATCTCCGCAGGAATTCGGGTGAAACGAGCAGCAATGCCAACCCCTGTTCGGGGCTTTCGGCGCGGGCGATCTGTTCGGCTGTCAGCGGGCCGAGCGTTCCGGGTAGGATGGCAGGTGCCAATTGTCGCGCGTCGACGCGGTTTGCGGCCAGCCGGGCAAAGCGGCCTGCCGTTTCCACCCGGCGCATCAGCGCGGCCGGACCTGCCCAGTCGGCGCTGATATCGCCAAAGCCCTTGGGTGATCCGGGGCGCCAGACCGGTTGGCCCATCTGGGTGAACAAGCCGACCGCGGCCTGTGCGCGACCCGGGAAATCGGTGACCGACAGCGCCCGCAAGGCAGAGACCGTCCATTCCCACGGGCTTTTGAATTTGGCGACGGGCATTCGCCAGCTTTCGGGTGCTTCGACCAGCGCCCTATATATGGCGGGCAGGTTGCCGCCTGTCTTCAGGAAGACAGCCTCCAGCCGAGCCACCAGTGGGGAAGGCGGATCGTCCGCCACGAAATGCCGGGCGAGTTTTGTGGCGATGTGCCGGGCGGTGGCGGGATGCATAGCCAGATCGTCGAGGATCCTATCCAGCGCCTGCGCGCCGCCTCCGCCATAGCTACGCCCCGCAATTGTGCGATTGCCGGGTTCGTGCAGCGCATCGGCAAACACTGCATCGCCCGGCGACTTGTCGGTCCCCAGGGCGCGCTGCAATTGCGGTCTGCCAAGTCCAGCCACGGTGAGCCCGGTCATTGCCTTGGCAAATTCGGTGACATCTTCTTGGGTAAAGGCGGTGCGATCACCCAGCGTATGCAGTTCGAGTATCTCGCGCGCCAGATTTTCGTTGAGACCGATTTCGCGGTCGCTTCGCGCACCGATGCGCCGGGCAAGCAGGCTGTTTGGGCCGATCGACTGTGCCTGATCAAGATAGAGCAGCATCGCCGGGTGCCGGATCGCTGATTTCAGCAGATCGGCAAAGCTGCCAAGGATATGCGGCCTTATCGCTTCAAATTCGAAATTCCCGGCAAGGCCCGCGGTAACAATTTTGTCGATCGATATGGCGAAATGATTTGCCCAGAAATGCACCAGCCGCTCGGCAAAATCGGTGTCGGACGATAGCGCCACACCGAGACGTGCATCAACTGCCGCGACATATTGCCCGCGCACCGCCGTGCGATAATTGTTGAGATCCCGGTCGGCTGCGGCTGCGGCATCGTCTGCGGGTTTGTCTTCCGCCGTCGAGCGGCGTTGCTGCCTGTCCTGTCGAAGATCGCGGATCGCGCCGATCAGTTCGCTGCGCGGCGGTAACGCCGCAATTGCCGGGGGGCGCGGATCATGGCGCCCCAACTGGTCAAGCAGCCAGCGTGCAGGCCTTTCGGGCGCAGCAGCGCCAGCGCGAGCGCCCAGACCGAAGCGGTTCATTGCAATTGCGGCATCGATCGCCATTGGGACCTTCTTTCAATAGAGGGCCCGATATTGCGGGCCTTTACCCCGCTTAACGCGCCAACCGGCTTAACCCTTCGCGCGAACACGCCAGATTATATTGCCGACATCATCGCTGACCAACAGGGCACCAGACTTGTCGACGGCCACCGTTGTGGGGCGACCACGCGCCTGTTCATCCTTGTCGAGGAAAGCGGTCAGCACGTTCAGCGGCTGGCCGGTCGGCTGTCCATTTTTGAATGGCACGAAGATCACGTCATAGCCCGATTTGGGCACACGGTTCCATGAACCATGGCGCGCGATAAACGCTCCGCTGGTAAAGGGTCCGCCCAGTTTTGCGCGGTCGGCAAAGACGAGGCCCAGCGGCGCGGTGTGCACACCCAGCGCATAATCGGGGCGCCGTTCATATTGCCGCTTTTCCGGTTTTCCGGGCTTTACCCGATGATCAGTGAAGCCGCCCCAATAATGGTGGGGCCAGCCATAATCTGCGCCAAACTCTACGACCGCCAGATAGTCAGGCACGGTATCGGAACCGAGCATGTCGCGTTCGTTGACAACCGTCCAAAGCTGGCCCTTGCTATCCCAGTCAAGGCCGACGGGATTGCGCAGGCCCGAGCTATAGGCACCCGATTTGCCGGTTGCGAGGTCGAGCTCAATCACTTGCGCGCGCCCGCGTTCGGTATCGAGGCCGTTTTCGCCGATATTGCTGTTCGATCCTACCGCGATGTAAAGCTTCTTGCCATCGGGGCTGGCCGCCAGGTTGCGCGTCCAATGATTGTTCGGGGCCTTGGCATTCAGCTCAAGAATCTTTTTGCCCTCTGCCGCGATCTTGGTGTCGCCCGTCTTGTAGGGGAAAGCGAGTACGGCGTCGGTATTGGCGACATAGAGCGTATTGCCAATCAGTGCCATGCCGAAGGGTGAGTTGAGCCCTTCAAGAAAGGCGGTACGCAGCTCTGCCTTGCCGTCGCCGTCACCATCTCGCAGCAAAGTGATGCGATTGGCCGAAGGCACGGCAGCGCCAGCCTTGCTGAACAGCTTTTCAGCGATCCAGCCTTCAAGGCCTTTCATGCGGTTTGCAGGTGCATTGGTTTCTGCCACCAAAACATCGCCATTGGGCAGCACATAGACATTGCGCGGATGATCCAGCCCTTCGGCAAAACGTTCCACTACCAGGCCCTCGGCGGCAACCGGGGTTTCGCCGGTTTTCCAGCCAATAGCCGTGGCGACGGAAACCGTTGGAACCATTTCCTCACGCGCATCGGTGATCGCGGGATCGACGCCCGTCACCTTGGAAAGCGGCAACTGCGCAACATCGGGTCGCAATGCAAACCAGATGCCGATAACGGCAAGAAACAGCACGAATGCGGAAAATCCAAGGATATGTTTGCGCATGTCAGTTTCCTTTTTTCGCGCGATTGCGGTCAACCAGCCAGACGGTCAGCGCCAGTGCGCTGCCGACGATAAAACCGGTGATCGTGCCAAGCGAGGGTTGACCCAAGGCCGTGCCTGCAATTGCGCCGACCAACAGGCTGATGAAAAGAAAAATGCCGCCTGCCATTGTGGGACGGTCGCCATTGCCGGGTGTGTTAGATGTTGCCATTGCCGCCCCATGCCACCGAAGGGGGGCGGGTAGCAAGCGTTCAAGTGGCTGCCCTCTTTTGGATAAGCTTCAGGTAACCATGTGTCGGAAGGCTTCCTCCATGGCTGATCGCTATAGACAGAAATGCAGGCAGGCCACACCCCGGTCAGCCTGCAACCTTGCAGTTTTTAAGGATCGTTCTGCATCCATGAATCTATCGTTTTACGTAAACGCCCGCGATGTGCGCGAGGCGCAGGCCCTGATCGCCCGTTTTGGCGATGCCGCCGGGCTGGAAGCTGCTGAACGGGCAGAAGCAAGCCGCAATCTCGGAAACCATATCCATTTTTGCCGTTGGCGGCAGATCGAACGGCTGGTGACGATCCTCAATCTCGAAATGACAGCGGGCACGCTTCATTGAGGCTCGCTCCGCTGATCCGGCGTTGACGATAGCGGCGCGCAACTGCGCGAAAACCAACTCCCGACTTCCCTTTCACGGCGCGCTTCCCTAACAGGGCAGTCATGTGGCAACTCCTGCAATTCCCGCTTTGTCCCTTTTCGCGCAAGGTGCGCTTGCAAATGGGGGAGAAGGGCATCGCTTACAGTCTGGTGCGCGAAAACCCCTGGGAACATAGGGACGATTTTCTGTACATGAATCCGGCGGCGCGTACGCCCGTTTTGATCGATCCTGCGCGCAACCTGACGCTTGCTGATTCGGTCGCTATTGGCGAATATATTGAGGAAATCAGCGACACTGCGCCGATGATCAGCGGTTCGACCGCCTATCGCGCCGAAATCCGCCGACTGGTTGCCTGGTTCGACCAGCAGTTCTTTGGAGATGTGACGGCGCCCTTGTTGCATGAACGGATGAAAAAGCGGATCGTCCATCGTCAGCCGCCAGACAGCAATGTGCTGCGCGAAGCGATGCGCCTCGCTAATGGGCATCTGGATTATATCGATTATCTGATCGATCACCGTGCCTGGATGGCGGGTCCGACGATGAGCATGGCCGATCTTGCAGCAGCGGCCCAGATTTCAGTCGCGGATTATCTCGGCGGTATCGACTGGAGCGGGCATGAACAGACCAAAAGCTGGTATTCGATGTTCAAGAGCCGGCCCAGTTTCCGCCCGCTGCTATCAGAGCGGATGGAGAGCATAACGCCTCCCCCCTATTATGAGCAGGTCGATTTCTAGTTCGATCCGCCGCGCCGCACGCTGCCGTTGAGGCTCGGCACGACGATCAGTACCAAGCGCCTGTTAGTCTCGACAAGTCGGGAAGGGCGAGGCAACAGGCAAAAAAAAGGCCGGTGGAAACCACCAGCCTCGGAAAGTCTTTAGGAGAGGATGCCTGTAAGGCCCCACCTATATGGGCCGTCTGAATTTATTGTGCAAGTGCGAACAAAATTTTTTTGATTGCAAATTTTGCAACCAATGTTAGCCGCTTTGGTGAGGAAAAACATGCGAAAGTGCGCAGCTATGGGGTAAAGCCTATCTTTGCGCGCCGCACAAAAGCGGAGAGTTTGTCACTTATGCGCCGTCTTCCGCCCCTTCGCTCGCTCGAAGCCTTTGTCCGTATCGCCAAGCTGGGTTCAGCAAAGGCGGCTGCTTCCGAACTCGGGCTTTCGCCCCCGGCGCTCAGCCGGCGGATCAAGGCCCTTGAAGATTTCATGGGCAAGCCGCTGTTCGACCGCAAGGCGCAGGCGATGATCTTGAATTCCGACGGTGCGGCTTTGTTGAAGGCGATCGAACCCGCGCTGGAATCGCTGGCAGAGGCCGTTGATGAATTGTCCGGACAGGGCGGTGAATATCGCCTGCGTTTGGGATTATTGCCTCTGTTCGGTTCGCAGCGCCTGATCCCGCGCTTGCCGGAATTGCGCAAGCTGTTCCCCAAATTGCATATCGATCTCGATACCTCTGCCCATGCAGAAAATCTGCTGGGTGACGTGGTGGATGCGGCGATCATCATTGCCGATCAGGTTGATCCGCGGCTGTATTCGGTACGGCTCGACCGTAACACCGTATATGCGATCACATCGGAAACGCTGGCGCGCGAGCAGAAGCTGCAGCACCCGTCAGACCTCGCGAACCAGACGGTTCTGGTCCATAGCGATATGCCGCTGGTCTTTGACGCCTGGCGACAGGCTATTGGTGCACCGCGACTGAAACCTGCCGCGATTGACCATATCGACAGCGGCCAGTTGATGCTGGAAGCGGCGGCGAACGGGCTGGGCGTCGCGATCATGCACGGCAGCCATTTGTCCGATGCCAAAGATCCGCGGCTCGTGCGTCTCTTCGATATCGAGGTTGAAAGCCCTTACAGCTATTGGTTCGTGTGCCGGCCGCGCGCATTGAAACAACGCGCGGTGCGCATCTTCCACGATTGGTTGCTTAAATCCGCAGTATAAAAAAGCCGAGGAACGGAATGTTTGCACATTCCGCCCCCGGCAGGATGTTGACGCAGGGAGATCCGCGCCAACCGGGTCGCGAGCCAGTTTTGGCAGGAACCGGTTGATTCGGAGCGTGACGCGCATCACGCCGGCAAGATTATTGCAGTATTGAAATGATGAGGGCGGCTGGCAGCTTTGGCTGCGGCCAATATGTCGGGCCATTGGGCCTCTCAAACGATAATGGGCGCTGGCATCGCTGCCAGCGCCGACTGCGCCTGATATTGGAAGTCCTTGGCCGCTAGGGCCATTCTTTCCGGTTTCTGGCGTCCGGCTCCCCGGCGATCCCGAAGGAACGCCGGTTTGCCTGACTGCTTTTGCTATCCCGCCCGGCGTTGGCTTTGGCGGTGAGGCTTTGGCCCGCACTTGACGTTCGTTGTCCAGCAGCAACCTCTGCTTTTCCTGTTTCTTCCGCTTGCGCTTCTGAAGCAATCCGGCGAGGTATCCTGCAGTTTTTCCGCAGTGCTAAGCTTCCTGTTTCCAATCCGCTTTGCGCTTCGGCGTCTCTGCCTGACAAGACAAAGCTCTCATCCATGACTGAGTCGCACAACAGGATTTACGCAACTTATCCACAGGACGACCGGTTTGCGGTGGATATGTTGGAGCATAAGCTGCGGCGTTTCACGCCAGCGGAATCTTCGTACGATACCGGGAAACAATCGCACAAACGAATACGGCCTTCACGCTGAGCGTGAAGGCCGCTTCGTATCAACGGGCGGGCGGGGAGAGGAGGAGGAGAGTGCCCGGCCCGTCAAATTTGGAAAGTATCGTTTCCGTTGAGAGCCATTTGGTCGCCCAACGTTTATTGTGCAATTGCGAAAACAATTTGCCCAGTTGCATAACGTGCAACTGGGCCTGATTGCGCTTTCAAAGGGCCTGAAAAATCAGGCTTCGATGGTGTTTCCGGGCAGCGATGCATTCACGATGCCGCCGTCACAAGCTATTGTTTCTCCAACAATATAATCGCCCGAACGCGCGGCCAAGAAGATGGCAAGACCCGCCATGTCTTCGGTCGTACCGATGCGCGGGAAGGGGATATTCTTGCCAACCTGGTCGCCGAAATCGCGGGCAGCCTTGTTCATATCCGACTGAAATGCACCCGGTGCAATTCCAGACACCAGTACATTCTGACGTGCCAGCTCGGCCGCCAGCCGCCGCGTGAGGTGAATGACTGCGGCCTTTGATGCCTGATAGCTATAGGTTTCCCAGGGATTGATCTTCAGCCCGTCGATCGACGCAATATTGATCACCTTGGCCGGACGCTCGAAACTGCCCGCAGCCTTCAACTTGGGGGTCAGTGCCTGGGTAAGGAAGAAGAGCGATTTGACGTTGAGGTCCATCACCTTGTCCCAACCCGATTCGCCAAAGCTTTCATAAGGTTCTCCCCAGGCGGCACCGGCATTGTTGACCAAGATGTCGAGTTTTTCCTCCCGCGCGCCGATCTCTGCGGCAAGCGCACGGCATCCCTCTACGGTGGAGATGTCCATGGGCAGGCCGATAACTTTGGGGCCAAAACGGGCAATAGCTGCCTCGACCTGATCAACCTTGCGCGCGCTGATATAGACGCGCTCGATACCGGCGGCGAGATAGCCTTCAACGATCATCGCGCCAATTCCGCGCGATCCGCCGGTGACCAAGGCAACGCGGCCTTCAAGTCCAAAGAGTGAATTGAGGTTCATAAAAAACTCCATTGATGCCTCCCCGCATTCGGGGCTGGGGTTAGTATCCGTTCAGCCGCGCCACACGGTCGGCATGGAAATAGATGTCGCCCATAAATTCGGCGAGCGCACGGTCGCGTTTCATATAGAGACCGATGTCATATTCGTCGGTCATCCCGATCCCGCCGTGCATCTGCACGCCTTCGCGCACCGAAAGGTTGCAAGCAAGCCCTGCCTTTGCCTTGGCAACAGAGGCGTAAAGTTCGCCGCGCGGATCGCCATCGTCGAGGAAATTCTGCGCCTTCAGCACTGCTGAACGTGCCATTTCCATCTCACCGTAAAGATGGGCGGCACGGTGTTGTAACGCCTGAAACTCACCGATCAGTTTTCCGAATTGCTTGCGCTGTTTCAGATAGTCGAAGGTCAATTCCATGGCGCCGGTGCCGACGCCGACCATTTCGGCGGCCGATCCGGTGCGTCCGGCGTTGAGCATTTTGCCAAGCACTTCCCAGCCGCCATCCACTTCGCCGATCACCGCGTCCGCCGTGACTTCGACGCCGTCAAAGGCAATGCGCGCGGCCATAGCCGAGTCGACTGTACGGGCGGCATCCATGGAAAGGCCCGCTGCATCCTTTTCGACTGCAAACATGGTGATGCCTGCGGTCTCACCAGCGGCACCTGCCGTGCGCGCGGCAACAATCAGCATATCCGAAGACGATCCCTGCACGACAAATTGCTTCGCGCCGGTGAGTTTGAAGCCATTGCCTGAACGCTCGGCCTTCAGCGCAATTTTTTCGGGATGGTGCTTTTTGCCTTCGTCGATAGCGATGCCGATTACCGTTTCACCTGAAAGGATGCCGGGGAACCAGCGGTCGCGCATTGCCTTGTCGGCAGCCTTTAGAGCTTCGACGGCTACGACCGAGGTGGAAAGAAAGGGCGAAGGCGTCAGGTTGCGGCCGATTTCTTCAAGAACGATGCCGGCCTCGATATGGCCCATGCCAAGACCGCCATCATCTTCAGGAATGAGGATGCCGGTGAAGCCCATTTCCGCAAATTGTTTCCACAAGGCGTGGCCGAAACCATCCTTGCAGTTCATGTCGCGATATTTGCGCAGATGCGCGACCGGCGCTTCGCTTTTCATGAAGTCGCGCGCGCTGTCGCGCAGCATCGACTGGTCGTCATTATATACCATTGCCATAGCAGTCATCCTTGGTTTCCCGGCCCGCTTGGGATGGGATCAGGGGAGGGGCAGAAAAAGTCGCGTCAGAAAGGGCCCTCCCCCGGCCCCTTCCGCAGGCGAAGTGGGGTTATGCCCCCGGCATTTCCAATATGCGCTTCGCAACAACGTTGAGCATGACCTCGCTGGTGCCGCCCTCGATCGAATTGGCCTTGGTGCGCAGCCAGTCGCGCGGCTTCTTACCGCCGCTCGACCGTTCGCTATCCCATTCCAGCGCGTCCGAACCGCCAGCGGCCATCACCAGTTCGTGGCGCTGCTTATTCAGTTCGGTGCCGATATACTTCATCAGGTTCGAATAGGCCGGATGGGCCTTGCCGGTCTTCCATTCGTCCATGAAGCGTTCGCTATGTGCACGGAACGCAAGGCTTTCGACGTCGAACATCGCAAGCTGCGCGCGCAATATCGGCTGATCATCGAGCGCATCCTTGATGCCGCCACCAAGCGAGGCTGTGCCGCCATCGCCGCCGCCCATGTTCGAGATCATTTCCCGTTCATGGCCGAGCAGATATTTGGCGACGTCCCATCCACGGTTCAGTTCGCCGACAATCTGGTGCTTTGGAACGACGACATTGTCGAAAAAGGTTTCGCAGAAAGGCGAATAGCCGCTGATCAACTTGATCGGCTTCGTCGTCACGCCCGGCGTGGTCATGTCGAACAACAGGAAGCTGATGCCGTGATATTTGTCTTCCTTGTTGGTGCGGACCAGGCAGAAAATCCAGTCGGCCTTGTCGGCATAGCTCGTCCAGATCTTCTGGCCGTTGACCACCCAATGGTCGCCCTTGTCCTCGCCATAGGTCTGCAAGCTGACAAGGTCCGAACCTGAACCCGGTTCGGAATAGCCTTGGCACCAACGGATCTCGCCGCGTGCAATCGGCGGCAGATAATGCAGTTTCTGTTCCTCGGTCCCGAATTTGAGCAGCGCCGGGCCAAGCATCCAGATGCCAAAGCTGTTGAGCGGGCTGCGCGCGCCGGCGCGGGCGATTTCCTGCCGGAAAATCTTGGTTTCCGCTGCGCTGAGCCCGGCACCGCCATAGGCTTTTGGCCAGTCGGGAACGGTCAGGCCCTTTTCGGCACAGCGTTCAAGCCATTGTTTCTGGGCTTCTGACTGAAAGACGAAATTGCGGCCGCCCCAGCAGACGTCATCGTCGCCGCGGGCAGGGGTGCGCATTTCTGGCGGGCAGTTCGCCTCTATCCAGGCACGGATTTCAGACCGGAATTGATCCAGATCGCTCATGGGGATTCTCCTCAAAACAGACAAAATCACTATGTCTTTTTACGGGGTTTACGCAAGCGTCAACTTGCCGTCCCGCCTTTCCGTAACGGCATTTTTGCAGCCGTTGACCGGGTCGATTTTGAGGGACAGGATAGGCGGTGAATCGGAGGTAGGAGAGGCATATGAGATTCGTCGGCAAGACCGCGGTTGTCACCGGGGCAGCATCAGGCATTGGCAAGGCGGCATGCCTGCGACTGGCATCGGAAGGCGCGACCGTCATCGCCGCTGATATCGACGCCGCTGGCGGTGCCGAACTGGCTGCAACCTCCAATGGCAAGATCATCTTCAAACAGACTGATGTCTGTGATGTCGCGGCGATCAAGGCCCTGATGGATTTTGCCGCCGAAACGACCGGCGGCATCGACGTTGTGTTCAATAATGCCGGCGCAGCGGGCGATCGCGCACCCATTGACGAGATTGATCCCGAAGGCTGGGACCGGACGATGAACCTGCTGTTGCGCTCGGTCGCCATGGGCATCCGCTATGCCGTGCCGCATATGAAGGGCCGCGCGGGGGCATCGATTGTCAACACTGCCAGCGTCGCTTCTTTGGGTGCGGGCTATTCGCCGTCAGCCTATGCGGTTGCCAAGGCGGGCGTGCTGCATCTGTCAAAACTCGCCGCGGCCGACCTTGCGCGGCACGACATTCGCGTCAACGCGATCTGTCCCGGCTTCATCAAGACCAACATCTTTGCCTCCGCGCTTGAAGTTCCCGACGAGAAGCGCGACGAGGCCAATGTGGTGATCCACGAAGTTGCCGCCCATGCCCAGCCGGTAAAGGGCGGCGGTAACCCCGATGATATCGCCTCGATGGTTGCCTATCTGGCAAGCGACGAAGCGCGCTTCATTACCGGTGCACATATGGTCGTTGATGGCGGCATCACGATCGGACCGCGCCATAGCTGGGATGAAAACAGTCCGGCGATGTTTGATTCGCTGCAGAATTTCATCGGGTCCGCACAGGGATGAATTTAGCGGCCAAACTGCCGCTGCGCGTAAAGCTCGGCAATGGCTTCGGCTCGGTCGCCTACGGCGTCAAAGACAATGGCTTTGCGACATTGTTGCTGCTGTTCTACAATCAGGTGCTCGGGCTTGATGCCGGTACCGCAGGTTTCATCCTGCTGATTGCATTGCTGCTCGACGCAGTGATCGATCCGCTGGTCGGCTATTGGAGCGACAAGACGCACAGCCGTTGGGGCAAACGTCACCCGTGGATGTATGCCGCGATTCTGCCCATGGCGGCAAGCTGGATCATGTTATGGCATCCGCCGGAAACATTGCCGCAGGAAAGCCTGTATCTCTACCTGCTGCTCTTTGCCTTTCTCTTGCGGGCCGCGGTTTCCTGTTACGAGGTGCCGGCACTTTCGATCGTACCCGCGCTATCGGCGGATTATGACGAGCGCACGGAAATCACGCGCTGGCGTTTCCTCTTCGGTTGGGCGGGGGGGCTGTTGATGCTGCTTCTCGCTTTTGCGGTGTTCCTTGTGCCTAGTGCGGAATATCCCGTCGGCCAGCTCAATAAAGATGGCTATGAACTTTATGGCTGGACCGGCGCGATCTTGATGATCATCGCGACCACGACCGCGGCGCTTACCACGCATCGGCGGATCGCAAAGCTGCCCGATACCGCACCCACCCATTTGCCGTTGGGCGAGACATTCCGGCAGATCGGGCGCACTCTTTCCAACCGCGCCTATCTGATCCTGATTCTCGCCTCGCTTTTTGCCTTTGTCAGCCAGGGTGTCGCTTTTTCGATCACGACTTATATGCTGACCTATTTCTGGGAAATGCCGCAGGAAGGCTTTCTTGCCTATTCGCTGACCTTGTTTGTTGGCGTGATCGGGTCCTTCTTCCTTGTCGGACTGCTGCAATCACGGATGGAAAAGCGCACGGCTGCGGTGCTGTGCGGCATCGTCTCACTCATCTTTACGCTGCTGCCCTATCTGCTGCGCTTTGCTGACCTATTCCCTGGAAATGGCAGTCCGCTGTTGATTCCGTTGCTGTTCACGCTGGTGACAATCTCCAATAGCTTCGCTGTTTGCAGTGCCATGCTTGGCCAGTCGATGGCGGCTGACGTCATTGAGGATTCCGAAGCGCGCACCGGCGAACGGGCGGAGGGGCTGTTTTTTTCGGGCTATTTCTTTGTGCAGAAATGCTCGCACGGATTCGGCATTTTCATCACAGGCACGATAATCAGCCTGGCAGGATTGCCGCAGAAAGCGGTGCCGGGTGAGGTTGCCCAGCCCGTTCTGCAGACGCTGGGGATCGGCTATATTGTGGCGCTGGGGATACTCGCAACTGCCAGTGTTTCGATCATGAGCCGCTTTCCGATCAACAGGGCAGATCATGAGGCGCGCGTGCGTCAGTTGCGCGACGAAAAAACAGTTGAAGCAGTGGGCGGATAAGCCCAAGGAATTGATGTTAACCGGACGATTAAAAGAGGACGAATCGCATGGACTTTACCTTCACCGAACGCGAAACCTATTGGCGCGACCGCGTCAAGAACCACATCGATACCTATCTGCGTCCGCGCGTTGGTGATTATAAAAAGGAAGATGCCACCGGTGAGCGCTGGAAGGTGCTGCAGGTCGTGGAAGAGGAAAAGGCCCGGGCCAAGGCTGCTGGCATCTGGAACCTGTTCATGCCGCCGCAGGGCGCAAATCCGCATCTGGATACCACGGTCGAATTTGACGGGCCGCAGTTGACCAATGTCGAATATGCGCTGTGCGCTGAGGAAATGGGTCGCGTTGGCTTTGCCTCTGAAGTGTTCAACTGCTCGGCACCCGACACCGGCAATATGGAAGTGTTCAACCGTTATGGCACGGCAGAACAGAAGAAAAAGTGGCTTATCCCGCTGATGAACGGCGAAATCCGTTCCGCATTCCTGATGACCGAACCGGGAGTCGCTTCGTCCGATGCGACCAATATCCAGACCGAAATGCGCCGCGAAGGCGATGAATATGTAATCAACGGCCGCAAATGGTGGTCCTCAGGCCTTGGCGATCCGCGCTGCAAGGTGGCGATCGTCATGGGCAAGACCGATGGCGGCGCGCAGCGTCACCAGCAGCAGTCGCAGATCATCGTCCCTATGGATGCGCCGGGTGTGAACATCCTCCGCCACCTGCCGGTTTTCGGATATGATGATGCACCGCACGGCCATATGGAAGTCGAGCTGAAAGACGTTCGCGTTCCGGTCGAAAATGTTGTCCTCGGCGAAGGTCGTGGGTTCGAAATCGCGCAAGGGCGCCTCGGGCCGGGCCGCATTCATCACTGCATGCGCACCATCGGCGTCGCCGAAGAAGCGCTGGAGAAGATGTGCAAGCGCCTCACCAGCCGCGTCGCTTTTGGCAAGACCATTGCCGAACATAGCGTCTGGCACGAACGTATTGCCCGCGCACGCATCGACATCGAAATGACCCGCCTGCTCTGCCTTAAGGCCGCGCATATGATGGATACGGTCGGCAACAAGGCTTCTGCAAACGAGATCGCGATGATCAAGGTGCAGGCACCTAATATGGCGCTGAAAATCATTGACGACGCCATTCAGGCGCATGGCGGCGGCGGCGTTTCCGAAGATTTCGGTCTGGCATCGGCTTACGCGCATCAGCGCACGCTGCGCCTCGCTGACGGCCCCGATGAAGTCCACAACCGTGCCATTGCACGCATGGAACTGGGCAAATATGGCGGTGTTCGCGGCGGCGTTGAAATGTCGAGCGGCCACATGGCGGCGACACGCTGATGAAGGCCGCAGTCCTCGTCCAGCCGGGCAAACCGCTCGAGATCGAAACGCTGCAAATAGCGAAGCCGGGTCCGCACGAAGTGCTGATCCGCAACGCTGCCTGCGGCCTGTGCCATTCGGATCTCCACTTCATTGACGGTGCCTATCCGCACCCGCTGCCCGCAGTGCCCGGCCATGAAGCCGCCGGCATTGTCGAGGCGGTCGGTTCGGAAGTACGCACGGTGAAGGTCGGCGATGCCGTGATCACCTGCCTGTCCGCGTTTTGTGGCCATTGCGAATATTGCGTCACCGGGCGCATGTCGCTGTGCCTTGGCGGCGATACGCGGCGCGGCCCGGGTGAGGCTTCGCGCCTATCCCGGCCCGATGGTTCGCCGGTCAACCAGATGCTCAACCTTTCGGCATTTGCCGAAATGATGCTGATCCACGAACATGCCTGTACCCGCATCAATCCGGAAATGCCGCTCGACCGGGCGGCAGTGATCGGTTGTGCGGTTACCACCGGGGCTGGCACAATCTTCAACGCCTGCAAGGTCACGCCCGGCGAGACGGTTGCGGTCGTCGGCTGTGGCGGCGTCGGGCTTGCGACGATCAATGCAGCGAAGATTGCTGGCGCTGGCCGCATCATCGCAGCCGATCCGATCCCCGAAAAGCGGGAACTGGCGATCAAGCTGGGCGCAACTGATGTTGTCGATGCGTTGGCAGATGATGCCGCTGCGCAGATCCTTGAAATCAGCAAGGGCGGCGTTGATCATGCGATTGAGGCCGTGGGCCGTCCTGCTTCGGGCGAACTGGCAGTGAAATCGCTGCGCCGCGGCGGAACAGCAACGATCCTTGGGATGATGCCGTTGCAGCATTCGGTCGGCCTGTCGGCGATGGACCTGCTTTCGGGCAAGAAACTGCAGGGCGCGATCATGGGCAACAACCGTTTCCCCGTCGACATTCCGCGCCTTGTCGACTTCTACATGCGCGGTCTGCTCGATCTCGACAGCATCATAGCCGAACGCATCCCGTTGGAGGGTATCAATGAAGGCTTCGAAAAGATGAAGAAGGGCGATAGCGCACGGAGCGTGATCGTTTTCGATCAATGAGCGAAGCTGCCCCGATCAACGCACAGGAAGCATTTGTCGGTACGGTCGAGCCCGAAGGGGCCGATCGTCTCGACGAAGCGAAGCTGACGCAATGGATGGAAGCGAATGTGGAGGGATTCAAAGGCCCTCTACATCTCGGCAAGTTCAAGGGCGGCCAGTCGAACCCGACGTACAAGATCGCAACAGACAGCCATAATTATGTATTGCGGCGCAAACCCTTTGGCCCGTTGTTGCCCTCTGCCCATGCCGTGGACCGCGAATATAAGGTGCAGGCCGGATTGCATAAAACCGGCTTTCCCGTCGCCCGCCAATATGGGCTGTGCACCGATGATGCCGTCATCGGAAGCTGGTTCTATGTGATGGATATGGTCGATGGCCGCACCATCTGGGATGGCGCGATGCCCGGCAGCAATCCAGAGGAACGGCGCGCGGTCTATTTCGAGATGATCGACGTGCTCGCCCGGTTGCATAACACCCCGATCGAGGATGCAGGCCTTGCCGATTTTGGCAAGCCCGGCAATTATTTCGGCCGTCAGGTTGATCGTTGGACCAAGCAGTATCGGCTGTCCGAGACAGAGACGATGGAGCCAATGGAACGGCTGATCGAATGGCTGCCAGCAACGCTGCCAGAACAGACGCGGACCAGCGTGGTCCATGGTGACTTCCGCATCGACAATGCGATTTTTGAACGCGACGGGACAAAGTGCCTCGCCGTGCTTGATTGGGAATTGTCGACTCTGGGCGATCCGCTGGCCGATTTCACCTATGTTGCAATGGCCTGGGTTACCGAAAATGCCGGCCGTTCTGGTGTGATGGATCTTGATCGCAAGGCGCTGGGCATCCCGGAGCTTGAGGAAGTGGTCGAACGTTATTGCAAGGCAACCGGACGCGACGGCATCCCCGATCTCAACTGGTATTTCGCCTATAACTTCTTCCGGCTGGCAGGCATCATCCAGGGCATCAAGAAGCGGGTGATCGACGGTACCGCCAGTTCGGCACAGGCCAAGGCCATGTCCGAACGTGTTGCCCCGCTGGCGGAATGCGCCTGGGAATTTGCGAAGAAGGCCGGGGCGTAATTCAGCGTCTTCCCTGCGAATGCAGGGTCGCCATAAGTTTGCCCAAAGCATGTTGTGCAAACTTCCTTCGGCCCCTGCCTGTGCAGGGGCCATAAAATAGAAGGATTTAGAATGTCCCTTTTCAACATGACAGGGCAGGTGGCCCTTATCACCGGTTCATCGCGCGGCATCGGCAAGGCCATTGCCGAGGAAATGGCCGAGCAAGGTGCCAAAGTCGTCATTTCCAGCCGTAAGCAGGATGTCTGCGATACGGTCGCGGCAGAGATTAATGCGAAATATGGGGCGGGCACCGCGATTGCGGTTGCTGCGAACATTTCGTCAAAGGCAGATCTCCAGAATCTGGTCGATGAGACGCGCAGGGCCTTTGGCAAGATCACCGCGCTGGTGTGCAACGCGGCGTCGAACCCCTATTATGGCCCGTCGGCAGGGATCAGCGATGATCAGTTTCGCAAGATTATGGACAATAACATATTGTCCAACCATTGGCTGATCCACATGGTCGCCCCTGAAATGCTGGAACGCGGTGATGGATCGATCACGATTGTATCGTCCGTGGGCGGGATCAAGGCATCGACAGTGATCGGCATCTATTGCATTTCCAAGGCGGCCGACATGCAGATGGCGCGCAACCTGGCCGACGAATTCGGTCCGCAGGGTGTGCGCGTGAATTGCATCGCGCCGGGCTTGATCAAGACCGATTTTGCCCGCGCATTGTGGGAAAACCCGGAAACGCTGGAAATTTCAACGCGCCGGTCATCGCTACGCCGCATTGGCGAGCCGCACGAAATTGCAGGCGCTGCGGTATTTCTTGCAAGCAAGGCCGGGGGCTTCACAACCGGTCAGACCATCGTCATCGACGGTGGTAACACGATTTCAGGAGGATGAGCATGGGTGCGTTGGCAGATAAGGTCGCAATCATTACCGGCGCAGGATCGGGCATCGGCCGCGCCTCGGCGCTGCGCTTTGCCGCCGAAGGGGCAAAGCTGGTGATCGGCGACAAGAGCGAGGCTGTATTTGAGACCGCGAAAATGGTCGAAGCTGCCGGCGGCACTGTGACCGCGCTGCAGATTGACGCCGGGGTTGAGGCCGATGTGGCAAAGCTGGTTGAGACCGCCACGTCCAACTATGGTGGCCTTGATGTCGCCTTTGCCAATGCCGGGATCATCGGCGACATGGGCGGGATTTTCGAGATCGATCCGGCCAGCATGGCCGAAACATTCCGTGTGAACGTCATTGGACCTGCACTGATGGTGAAACATGCGGGCAAGGCAATGGTCGATCAGGGACGCGGCGGCGCAATCGTGCTGACGGCCAGTGTGGCCGGCCTCAATTCCGGCGCGGGTCCGCTGACCTATTCGGCGTCGAAAGCCGGTGTGATCAATCTTGCCAAGACGGCGGCGCAACAGTTGACGACGTCTGGCGTGCGCGTGAACGCAATCTGCCCCGGCCTTACCGAAACCGGGATGACCAAGCCGACCTTCGATTATGCCCGTGCCAAGGATGTGATGCACAAGGTCGGGCAATTGAACCCGCTGAAGCGCGCGGCCCAGCCCGACGAGCTTGCCAATGTTGCATTGTTCCTGGCCTCTGATCAGGCAAGCTATGTCAACGGACAGGCCATCGCGGTTGATGGCGGCCTTACCAGCTCGCATCCGGTTACCCGGCAATTGCTGGGACAGACGGCGCATTAATCATCCCCCTCTTGCTTGCGGGAGGGAAGAAAAGGGAATGCTATGAATAGCAGCACGGCACAACAACTCGGTTTCCTGCCCGACCGGCTTGACCGGATCGGCGCGCATATCCAGACGAAATATCTGGACAGCGGAAAACTGCCTTTCGGTGCCTTGCTCATCGGGCGAGGGGATGAGGTCGCGCACAGCTGGGCCTCTGGCGTAGATGGCGATGCGATTTTCCGTATCGCCAGCATGACCAAGCCGATCACCTCGATCGCCTTCATGCAGCTTGTTGAGCAAGGCAAGGTCGCGCTCAGCGAGCCGGTGGCCAAATATATTCCCGAATTTGCCGATTTGGGCGTCTTTGTCAGCGGTGGCGGAAATGTGCCCTTCATTACGCGCCCGCCGGTGACGCGGCTCAACATCATCGATGTGCTGCGCCATACTACGGGCTTCACCTACAGCTTTCAGGAACGCACGCCGGTCGATGCCGCCTATCGCAAGACCGAGCTTGAGCATTGGATGAAGAATGACAGCCAGAGCTTCATCGACCATCTGGCGAAGATCCCGCTTGAATTTGATCCGGGCACGAGTTGGAACTATTCGGTTTCAACCGATGTTCTGGGGGTTCTTGTTGAACGCATTTCGGGCCAGTCGCTGGGTGATTATTTCCGCGAGCATATTTTCGAACCGCTGGGCATGAAGGATACAGGCTTCAAGGTGGCGGCCAGCGAGGCGCACCGCATCCCCGATTGCTATGCCTTCCATCCAACACAGAATATGGTGCAGACCGACAAGCCCGGTTCCGAAAGCCTTTGGGCGCAGGGGTGGAAATTTGAATCGGGCGGCGGTGGCCTTGCCTCGTCCATCCCCGATTATCATCGCTTTTGCAGGATGCTGCTGAACGGTGGCGCCTTGGACGGCGTGCAGGTCATCAGCCCCAAGACGTTGGAACTGATGGTTGCCAACCATCTGCCCGGCGGCGGTGACCTGACACAGCACAGCAAATCCCTGTTCAGCGAGGCAGAAAATGCCGGTATTGGTTTCGGCCTCGGCTTTGCCTGCAATATCGATCCAGCGGCCACGATGTTGGCCGGATCAAAGGGCGAATTTTACTGGGGCGGCATGTATTCGACCGCCTTCCTGATTGATCCGGTCGAGGATCTGATCATGATTTTCATGACGCAGCTTGCGCCATCTTCGACCTACCCGATCCGACGCGAAATTCGGACAATGATGTATGCGGCCTTGGCCGCCTGACAAAAGTGGAGATAGTAATGCAATCGGTAACCACCTCCCAAGACGGTGAAATCCTGATCCTGTCGGTGAACAATCCGCCGGTGAACGCCCTCAGCTGGCATGTCCGCCAGGGCATTTCCGACGGTATCGAACAGGGCCTGAAGGATGACAGCGTGCAGGCGATTGTCATCCGCTGCGAAGGGCAGACTTTCATTGCCGGCGCAGACATCACCGAATTTGGAAAGCCCCCGCAAGGGCCAGATTTCAACTCGGTGCTCAACACGATCGAAATGGCGACCAAGCCGGTCGTTGCGGCGATCCATGGCACGGCATTGGGCGGTGGCCTCGAAACTACGCTGGTCTGCCATTATCGCATCGCCGTTCCTTCGGCAAAGCTGGGCGTGCCCGAGGTCAAGCTCGGCCTGTTGCCTGGGGCGGGCGGAACGCAGCGTTTGCCGCGCCTTGTCGGGATCGAACAGGCGGCAGTGATGACCTCGCTCGGTGAACCCATTTCGGCGCAGAAAGCGCTCGATACGGGGTTGATCGACAAGTTGGCCGGCGAAGACAGCCTTGCTGCCGATGCCGTGGCCTTTGCCCGCGAATGCGTTGCCAAGGGCCCGCGCCACACCCGCGACCTGCCGGTCAAGGGTGACATTGCGATTATTGCCAAGCTTGAGGCGGAAAATGCTCGCAAGTGGAAAGGCTTTGAAGCGCCCTATGCGAATTTGCGCTGCGTTGCTGCCGCAGCCGAAAACCCGAACATTGAAGACGGCCTGAAGTTCGAACGGGCCGAATTTGTGAAGCTGATGTCTGGCAGCCAGTCGGCCGCGCAGCGTCACATGTTCTTTGCCGAGCGTCAGGCCGCAAAGATTGATGGCCTGCCCAAGGACATTGCGCTTCGCGCCATCAAGAAGGTCGGCGTGATCGGTGCAGGCACCATGGGTGGCGGAATTTCGATGAACTTCTTGGCTAAGGGCATTCCCGTCACCATCGTCGAGATGGTGCAGGAAAATCTCGACCGGGGTGTTGGCGTTATCCGCAAAAATTACGAAGCCTCTGCCGCAAAGGGCCGCTTTACGGCCGAGCAGGTCGAAGGGATGATGGGGCTGCTCACGCCCACGCTGAGCCTTGAAGACCTTGCCGATTGTGATCTTGTGATCGAGGCCGTCTATGAAAGCATGGACGTAAAGAAGGACGTGTTCGGAAAGCTGGATAAGATCTGCAAGGCCGGCGCGATTCTGGCGTCGAACACCAGCTATCTGGATGTAGATGAAATCGCTGCATCGACCTCGCGTCCGCAGGATGTGGTCGGCATGCACTTTTTCTCGCCGGCCAATGTGATGAAATTGCTTGAAGTAGTGCGCGGCGAAAAGACCGCAGACGACGTGCTGGCAACAGCGATGGCGATCGGCAAGAAGATCGGCAAGGTCGCCGTGGTTGCAGGCGTCTGCCACGGCTTTATCGGCAACCGCATGCTCAGCCAGCGGCAACAACCTGCGATGCAGTTGCTGCTCGAAGGTGCAACGCCAGCGCAGATTGATAAGGTTCATACCGATTTCGGCATGCCGATGGGGCCATTCCAGATGAGTGACCTTGCAGGTCTCGACATTGGCTGGCACCGCGACCCGACCCGCATCGAAACGATCCGCGATGCGCTTTGCGCGGCTGGCCGCTTCGGTCAGAAGAACGGCAAGGGTTTTTACGATTATGATGCAAAGCGGGTCGGCACGCCATCTTCCGAAGTGCTCGATATCATTGAGGAATTCCGTTCGACGTCCAACCTGCCGAAGCGCGAGATCAGCGATCAGGAAATTATCGAGCGCACGCTCTATCCGATGGTCAATGAAGGCTACAAGATCCTCGAAGAGGGCAAGGCGCAGCGCGCCTCGGATATCGATGTCGTCTGGATCTATGGCTATGGCTGGCCGGTCTATCGCGGCGGTCCGATGTTCTGGGGTGACCTTGAAGGCGCGGGCAAGATTGTCGAGGCACTGGAACGCCATGGCGTGGCCGTCGCCGATTCGCTGAAGGCGAAATCCGCCTGATTTACACCCGTCGCCGGTGAGTTGAGCCTCACCGGCGACGGGCTGAAAATGAACAACGGTTCATCCTGTGACTCCGACGAGTCACCGACAAGATGTTGTGGTCAAACGCCCTCACAGGCATCACACCCCTACAAGATAAAGATCTGGGGTCGTTGTTCCATGTTCCGCAAAAAATGCCTTGCCGCACTCGGTGCGCTTGCTCTGCTGATACCTGCGCAGGCAATGGCATTGCAGTGCGCCCCCTTTGCCCGGCAGATTTCGGGCGTCGAAATTTTCGGTAATGCGAAGACTTGGTGGTATCAGGCCGAGGGCCGCTACGCCCGCGGTGATGAACCTAAACTGGGCGCGGTGATGACTTTCAAACCCACCCGTTCGATGCCGATGGGCCATGTCGCCATGGTCAGCAAGATCGTATCCGATCGCGAAGTGCTGATCGACCATTCCAATTGGTCGACGATCGATGGTCGTCGCGGTCATGTGGAACGCGGTGCGCGCGTGATCGATGTTTCGGCCAATGGTGATTGGAGCGAAGTGCGCGTTTGGTATGCCCCAGTGCAGGGTCTTGGAACGTCATCATACCCGCTTTACGGCTTTATCTATAACGACGCCGACAAGAGCGCTGAAATCTGATCAGGCCTCGTCCGCCTTTGGCATTTCCTCCAGGCTGCGCCGTCCCCAAATGATCAAATAAAGTAGGGCGACCCCGATCAGGATGAAGGTCGCCGGTTCCCACCAATTGAACAAGGCCACCCCTATCGCAGGCGTGAAGATATAGGCCGTGCCATTGATCGATGCGATTTTGCCGGCAACATCGCCTTGCTCGTCGCGTCGCACGGCGAGCGAAGAACCGGTGGTGAAGCCCGGCCGATACAGCCCGAAACCGAGTGAGGCGACGGCGAAGCCCAGCGTAATCCCATAGAAATCATAGCTGATTCCGACGAGTGCAATGCCAAGAAGCGCTAGGAAAGAACCCCATAGCACCGACGCGCGCGGGCTGATCGACAGCATGGGAATGATCCCCCATTGCGCCAACAGCGTTGCCATTGCGCCGACGAACATCACCGATCCTGTCGCCTCTACCGTTTCTTTCGGAAGATCCTGCAAACCCAGTCGATCGCGTACGAGAAAACCGATTACGCCCAATATCAATGCCTGCGCATGGCCGCCAATCAGCCCTGCGATGAACCAGTTGACGAGTCTGCTATCGCGCCAAGGCAAGCGTATTTCCTCGCGGGGGAGGGCATTGTCTTCTTCACCCGCTTCATCCTGTTCGGGCTGGTTGACCGACGCTGCCGAAGGGTAAGAAGTGATGATGCCACGCGCGGCAAAGCGCGGCGTATCGTTGGGCAGGCGCCAGTGCAGCGCAGCCAGCACCAGAAAACCAAAACTTCCGAAAGCGATGAGCGGTCCGGCAAGGCCAAAGGGTTCGAAAACAAGAAAGTGGGTAAGGGCAGGGCCGATGACCGTTCCAAGGCCGAAGGAGGAAGCGAGCAGAGACAGAGCCTTGGCACGCTCGGCCCGTTCGGTGCGCGCAGCGATATAAGCCTGAACCGCAGGAGGGGAGGCCGATCCGAACCCGCCATAAAGGCTGCGAAAGACGGCAAAGGCGATGAAGGTGGCAGTCGGCGCGATCAAACCGTGAAGGCCCATCCAAAGGACGATACCACACAGTCCCATTGACGCCGCAAAACCGACCACGCCGATGGTCATCAATTGCTTGCGTCCGCGCCGGTCGGAAAGGCGGGCCCATTTCGGGGCGGTCAAGACCCAAAGCAACGCTGACCAACTGAAGGCGAGGCTGACCCAGACATCACCAATGTCGAGTTGGCTTGCAATCGCAGGCAGAGCAGATTGCATGGCCGTATTGCCGGCCGCTGCAACCAGCATGACAAGGAACAGGATGGTCACGCGGTCGGCGGGGATCACATTCTTGGCAGGCATCAGGCTTTGCTCCAGTCATAGCTGCGCTCGATCCGCGCGACATGCAGGTCGTAACTGCAATACCAGCGCTGACGACCAGCCTCGCGGATTTCGACATGTTCAGGGTGATCGCGCCAGGCGCGAGCACTGGCATCGTCGGCCCAATAGCTGACGGTGATGCCGACGCCGTCCCTATCGCGAACCGAATCCATGCCGATATAGCCCGGCTGGGCCTTTGCAAGCTTCACCATCCGCTCGGCTGCGGCATTATATCCAGCTTCGTCCTGTCCGCTTCGGTGCGACAGGAAAATTACGGCTATGCTATCGGCAGACTGGGCAGGCATCACAATTGCATAGAGTCGCAACGCTGCCTGCTGCAAGCCCGACGGAACCTTTTACCTGATTTCTCGCTTAACCTGCTTGCACTGCCGGGTCGCATTTGCGACTGGTTGCCTCCACTGTATTATTCTCATAAGGCAGGTTGATGACCGAGGGTTCCGTAGCGATTTCTGCCCGCATCGATCGCGTCAAGGCCGCAGTGAAGCGTTTTTTCGGTCCTTGGGGTGTGTTTTTCCGGGGCTTCCTGAAACACCCGATAATGGTCGGATCGATCATTCCATCCTCACGCTGGACAGTGGAAAAGATGCTTGGCCCGGTAAAATGGGATGAGTGCCAGCTGTTTGTCGAATATGGGCCGGGCATCGGCACATTCTGCCAGCCCGTGCTCGACAGGATGCGCAAGGATGCCACGCTGCTGGTGATTGATACCAACCCTGATTTTATCGAATTTCTGCGCCAGCATTTTTGCGACAGCCGTTTTGTCGCCGTCCATGGTTCGGCAGCAGATGTGAATGCGATCATCCGCGAATTCGGTTTCGAACATGCCGATTATATTTTGTCCGGTCTGCCCTTTTCAACGCTACCGGGCGACCTTGGCCCCCGCATTGCAAGCGAGACGGCAAAGGCCATTCGCCCGGGCGGAGCCTTTCTGGTCTATCAGTTCCGCGCCCGCGCCCGCGAATATATGGCGCCGCATTTCAAGCGCATCGACGCCGGCTTCGAATTTTGGAACATCCTGCCTTGCCATCTCTTCTGGGGATGGAAAAGCTGATCAGTCGTTTTTGATTAGGCCGAACTTGATCCGTCGGCCGAGGCTGTAATCCACCGAATTGACCAGAAAATAAGCGACGCCGGATTTGAACCGCGTCCACCAATTATCGCGTTCCCGCAGTACTTCGCGCGTCTGTTCAATCGATTGTTCGGCCAGGCGATCGATCAGGGCCTTCATGTGGTTGGCGAAACCTTCATCATGGACGCGCACCATAATCTCCATGTTGATGAACAGGCTGCGCACATCCAGATTGGCCGAACCGATATAAACATAGTCGTCCATGACAAGGAGTTTCATGTGGAGCGGACGCGGCTGGAATTCATAAATCCGGGCCTTCCGCCGCAAAAGATAACGATACAGCGATCGCGCTGCACCGATTGTGGCGCCATTGTCGGTCTTTCCCGCCATGATCAGCCGCGAGCCCTTATCGCGCCGTGTGACGCGCGCGATCCGGCGCAAGATGGTCTGTGATGGCGAGAAATAGGCTGCGACAATGTCGATCCGCTTCGCCGTTTCAAGCGCGCGTTTGAGGACTAGCCCCAGAGGTGAGATCCGGTTCGTCGGCCCGCCCAGCAGCCATTGCACCGGCCCGTCGCCCGGCTTCCAATCACGAATCAACCTTCGCATCGCGCGGAATTTGACGCGTCCGCCTTCGGAGATACGGTCCAGTGCGTCATAATATTGGACGAGATGGCTGACCTCGGGGCCGCTAACGATGACGCCCAGATCCTCCCAACTTTCATCCCCCTTGCGGTCGAAATAATGGTCCGAAATGTTGAAGCCGCCGACAAGCGCATGTTCTTCATCAGCGATCAGGATTTTCTGATGGTTTCGCACCAGATAGCCCAGGCCCCAGCGCGAGCCGAAGCAATGGTAGTGCCCCCCGGCCGCAACCAGCGGATCGAAATAGGCATGCGTGGTATCGCCTGACCCGAAACTGTCGATGATAAGTTGCACCCGCACGCCGCGGCCCGCCGCTGCGGACAGTGCGGCCAGCACGTCGTCGCCGGATTGGTCCGCGCAGAACATATAGCTGAACATGCGGATCGATCGCTGCGCGCTTTCGATCAGACGCAACAGTGCGCCCAGGCGGTCGGCCGGATCATGCACAAGGTGCAGGCTGTGCCCGCCCACTTCGAACCTGTTGCCCGGAAATTCCGCCATGCTGTCTATTATGGCCATAGAGCGAAGGTAGGAACGATCAGGACGCTGCGCAATACAGGTGCTTTTCGTTGACAATCCGGCGCCCAAGGCCTATCAGCGCCGCTCTTTTCCGGCATTTTTGTGATTCAGGAGCCAGCATGGCACGCGTTACCGTTGAAGATTGCATCGACAAGGTTCCCAACCGGTTCGATCTCGTATTGCTCTCGGCTGAGCGTGCGCGCGAAATTTCCGGCGGTGCGGAACTGACAATCGATCGCGATCGCGACAAGAATCCGGTCGTCGCACTGCGTGAAATTGCCGAAGAAACGGTCCGTCCCGATCATCTCAAGGAAGGTCTGATCCAGTCGTTGCAGAAGGTGCAGGTCGACGAGGACGAAGAGGTTGATGACATCGGCTCGCTCGCCAAGTCGGCTGAGGCGTTGCGCCTGACCGCTGCCGCACCTGCGCGCAGCGCCGGCGTTGCCCGCGATTACGACCGTTAGGTAATTGCATCGGCGGTTTTGCCGCCGAGCACCCGCATCCTTATCTGGCCATTTTCCAGAAGCGGGGCAGCAATCGCTGCCATCCGCCCCTGCCGTTCGTTCACCAGCGCTCGATTGAAAAAAGTGTTGGCCACGACGTCTGCGATCTGGAGGCCGGCCAGCCTGTGGCTCAGGTCAAGCTGTGCGGTGCCGCACGGGCCGACCAGAGCAGCAATATCCTCCCGGATGGCGCCAAGCGTGATCGGGCCATAGCGTCCGTCATCAACCACCACATTCGGGCAATCACCTGCGCCGGAAAGCATCGCGGCGACAACATCTTCGAGTAATGCAGCATAGACGCTGGTATCATGATCGCCGCGGTCGCCGTCCCCGTCGGGAACCATTGCAGATATGGCGATGCCGACAAGGATGCGCGCCTTGCTGTCCTGTATCATCTCGAACAACAGGGCGCGTTCGGCGAGATCGATCCGGCTGCCCTTCACCTCGCCATGAAAACCGGTGACGGTGCGAAACCGCGCGGTCAGCGCCTCTGCACTGTCGGCATCGATATCGACCCCTGCCAGGGTCATCACGCCGCGCCCGACGCCGCCTGATTCATCGCAATAGATCGGCATGGCTGCAGGATAGTGCGGTGGCGCGGCATCGCAACGGTAAAGAGGAAAAAGAAAAGCTCCCCTCGAGCATTGCTACGAGGGGAGCTTTGAAAATCAGGCGCCCTGCGGGTTGGGATCGCCAACGCCGCCGCGCTTGCCGCGCCCGGCCTTGGGAATAGCGGTGCCGACGACCGGCACGGCTGCGGGCCGCATCGTCTTGCTGGTATCGCGCTGGAACGAACCAGTCTCGAGCAGCTGCTTGATCTCATCGCCCGACAGTGTTTCGAATTCGAGCAGCGCTTCGGCCAGCAGGTTGAGCTGCTTGCGATGTTTTTTCAGCAGCGCAGTTGCCTTGTTATAGCCGCCTTCGACCAGCCTGCGGATTTCCGCATCGATCTTCTTTGCGGTTTCATCGGACATTGCCGTCGCCTGGCGCATACCATAGCCCAGATAGCCGTCCTGCCGCTCTTCATATTGCAGCGGGCCAAGCTCGTCCGACATGCCCCATTGCGTCACCATGTCGCGGGCAAGGCTGGTCGCATATTGGATATCGCCCGATGCGCCGCTGCTCACCTTGTCGTGGCCGAACACCAGTTCCTCGGCGACGCGGCCGCCCATGCTGACAGCAAGGTTGGCGTGCATCTTGTCGCGGTGATAGCTGTAATTATCGCGTTCGGGCAGGCGCATCACCATGCCCAGTGCGCGGCCGCGCGGAATGATGGTGGCCTTGTGGATCGGGTCAGATGCCGGTTCATGAATGGCAACAATGGCATGGCCTGCCTCATGAAAGGCGGTCATGCGCTTTTCGTCTTCGGTCATCACCATCGACTTGCGCTCGGTGCCCATCATCACCTTGTCTTTGGCGTCTTCAAATTCCTGCATCGCAACGAGACGTTTCGAACGGCGGGCCGCAAGCAGAGCAGCCTCGTTCACCAGATTGGCAAGATCAGCACCCGAAAAGCCGGGAGTGCCGCGCGCGATCACCCGCGGATCGACGTCGGGCGCCAATGGTACCTTTTTCATGTGGACTGCCAGGATCTTGACGCGGCCATCAATATCGGGGCGCGGCACGACGACCTGGCGGTCAAAACGGCCCGGGCGCAACAAAGCCGGGTCAAGAACGTCTGGGCGGTTTGTCGCAGCGATGATGATGATACCTTCATTCGCCTCGAAACCGTCCATTTCGACCAGCAGCTGGTTCAGCGTCTGTTCGCGTTCGTCATTCTGGTTGCCAAGTCCCGCACCGCGGCTGCGGCCGACCGCATCGATTTCGTCGATGAAGACGATGCACGGCGCGTTCTTCTTGGCCTGTTCGAACATGTCGCGCACGCGGCTTGCGCCGACGCCAACAAACATTTCGACAAAGTCCGAACCTGAAATGGTGAAGAAGGGAACGCCCGCTTCGCCTGCAATTGCACGCGCCAGCAGCGTCTTGCCGGTGCCGGGCGATCCGACCAGCAGCGCGCCCTTCGGTATCTTGCCGCCCAGACGGCTGAACTTGTGCGGATCCTTCAGGAATTCGACGATTTCCTGCAATTCTTCGCGGGCTTCGTCGATGCCGGCAACATCGTCAAACGTCACCTTGCCATGCTTTTCGGTCAACAGCTTGGCCTTGGATTTTCCAAAACCCATCGCGCCCGAACCGCCGCCCTTCTGCATCTGGCGCAGCACGAAAAAAGCAATGCCAAGAATGAGCAGGAAGGGCAGGGCCTGATAGAGCAGGATCAGCCAGAGGCTGGGCTGTTCTTCGGGCTTGCCCTGCACATCGACGCCATTTTCATCGAGCAGCTTGTAAAGATCGGTGTCGCCGGGAACGGGCACGGTGACGATCTGTTCGCCATTGGCCAGTTCACCAGTGATGCGGTCGGGCGAAATCGCCACGGACTTCACTTCGCCCGCTTCAACCTTGTCACGGAAGTTGGAATAGCTGAGCCCTTTGGACGCATCTGCGCCGCCGCCGCTGAAGATCGAAACAACCAGCAGCAGGGCCACCATGATGCCCGCCCAGATCATCAGATTGCGGACAAGTGGATTGCCTTTGGGTTCTTGTTCGTCGTTCATGCATCTATTCCGTTATCAAAAATCGGTTCTGTCCCAATGTAGGGCGCAAAAGGTGAATGGCAATATAAGGGTTTTCGGCCAAGCAGCGAAAATTCCGATTTCTCTAATGATTTTGTCGGCGTTCCGGCGCGGGTTGAAAATGCCAGATTGGGCCGCCGCGGCACAGTATGTTGCCAATGGTCAATGTCTCACCCGCGGCAAGCGCAGCCAACGCCCTGTCAGTTGTCGATCCGCGCGGGTCGATTGCCGGGTCAACCGCCTGCAACGCAAGGATCAGCAGACGGCGGACAAACTCAGACGGCAGTCCCTGGGGATCAAGGCGCACTTTGCCATCGCCTGGACGCACGAGGCGGTCGTTCGCGATCTGCGCTGCTGCCCATTCGAGTGCTATATGCGCGCCCGACAGCGCGGCAACGGTGCGTGCCGTCCGGCGGGCATCGAGCGTGGAAGGCGCGGACGCCAGCCAGTTGCGGAACTGCACACGGTCAAAATCGGTGTTGCTATTGCTAGGATCATCGCACGGCACCACCCCATGTGCCGCGCAATATGCCACCAACTCTTTCTTGGTAAAGCCTAGCAGCGGTCTGATGATCCGGCCATTTGTCTCGCGAACTCCGGACAATCCGGCAATGCCGCTGCCCCGGGCGATCCGCATCAAAAGCGTTTCCAGTTGATCGTCGGCATGATGCGCGGTTGCGATCCAGTCGAGGCCATTGTCGTCTGACCATTGTGCGAGCAAGGCATAGCGCACGTCACGCGCCGCTGATTGCAGATTGCCGGTGATTGGCTGTTCGGGTGACAGAATGGCATGGTCGACACCGCGCTCTGCGCAAATCCGCGCGACATAGGCTGCTTCTTCAGCGGCTTCGGGCCTTAAGCGATGATCGATGGTCGCGACGCGGAAGGCGCCGGGAAATTGTGTGTGGGCAATCAACAGCAGCGCGAGGCTATCTGGGCCGCCCGATACGGCAAGCCCCAAGCGCGGCTGTTCCGCCCCCCCGGTTTCAATGCCGGTAAGCCGGTGCAGGTTGGCCGCAAAGCCGGCCTCAATCTCTGCATTTGATCGCGCCATCGGGGCGGCCATAATCAGACCGCCGCTACTTGACCATCAGCTATTTGCACTTGGCCTTTTTGCGACCTTCGACAAGCCGGTTTGCCAGCCGTCCAGCCGAGTCGGCAGGATAGGCGCTGGTGAGCTGGGCAAATGCCTCGCATGCCTCTGCCGCCTTGCCCAGTTCGGTTAGCGCATCGCCCAGAAAATAGAGGCTGTCGGGCGCCCGGTCGCCGCGCGGATCATTTTTGTAATTGTCGTAAAAGATCTTCACCGCTGTCGCGGGCTTGCCATCGTCCAGCCATGCGCGACCCAGAAGGTTGCGGGCATAGCTGCTACGCGCATGTTTGGGAAACTTGCTGACGGTATCCTGCAACTGCACTTGCGCTTCGGGGTAGAACTTCGCTTCCCACAGGCGGTAGCCGTAGGAATAGCTGTCCTCAAACGCGTCATTGGACTTGGGCCGTTCGATGGCTGCAACGGCGGCGGTGCGCGCAGCCGAAGGCTTGGCAACCACTGGGGCCTTTGTGGCCGCGGCAGGTTTCGCGGCGGGTGTAGCAGGTTTCGGAGTTGGCGCAGCAGGCTTTGGCGCGGCAACTGCAACCTTCGGAGCCACTTCTTTCGGCGTCACTTCGGCGGCAGGTGCCGCTGCAACAGCGGCGGTTGCGGCCGCTTCCTTTAACTGCGCCTCGATCGCTTTCAGGCGACTGTCCATCGCACGCATGCTGGCGGCCTGTGTTTCCACCTGTCCGGTAAGGGTCGCCAATTGCGTTTCCAGCGCGTCGACCCGCGCGATCAGATCGCTCACCGCCGTCGAAGAAGGAGTGCCTACCGGTGCCGGCTTGGCTGCTTCGGTGCGGATATCGGGTTCGATGAAGCGTCCCGCGCCATCGGGAAACACCCGGCGCTGGACGGACTTCATTTCCTTCTCAAGTTTGACCACACGCCCTTCGATATTTGCTTCCTGCGCCTGAATCGGCGTGGTGGCCGTGGCAAACAGCGCGGCAGTGATCAAATATCCCGATTTCATGGCGGTCTCCGTCATAACAGCCTGATTCAATGTAAATTTGGATTGGGCTGGCCCTAGGATCGTATAGCCCACGCGATATGGCGAATAAAGCCTTTCGCTCCCAATTGGAGCAAATCGCTGTAAAATCTTGTGGATTGGGTACCAGCGGGTGCTTTACTGCGCCGGCGCATCACCTTCGCGTGCAACGGATCCGGCTGGGCTGGCACTCGCCGCTGGTGCAGGGCGTGCAGTTAAGGCAGCGGCGCTTACGCCGACATCAGCAATCGACCGTTCGCCTGTGCCAAGTGGGGGAACCGGCTTCCCGTCAATCGTCACCGTCAGGACCTGCGGCCGACCGGTAACGATCATCGGATTATTGGCATCGCCGGGAACGGTGAAGCTGTCGCCTGGCTGCATTTCATTTTCATAGAGCCGCACATTGTCAGCATCGTAGATCTTCACCCATACGCTATCGGTTGCAGTGATTTTCACTGTGCCATTGGTCGCAGCAGGAGCGGCCGCAGGTGCCGCCGCGCCTTTGTTTGCGGTAATTGGCGCTTCTGCAACCGGCTTGGTCGGCTTAGGCTCTGCGTCGGGCGAAAGCGCGAAGCTGCGCCAAATGAAATAGGCGGCGAGCAAGACAGCGGCGAGAGCAGCTGCGCCCCATGCCAGCGCGAAAGATGGTACGCGCGCAGGATCGGTGGGCTCATAAGCCGGCTGCCGGGCCGACATGGGCTGAAGCCCACCTTCGGCTAGCTCTTCGCGCAATTGGTCGGTCAGTTCGGTTGCATCCAACCCGACAGCGCGGGCGTAGGAACGGGAAAAGCCGAGAATATAAGTCGCGCCGGGCAATGTAGCGAATTCGCCCTCTTCGATCGCCTCCAGATGGCGCATCGGGACGCGGGTTTTGGCGGCAACATCGGCAAGTGAAAGCCCCGCCGCCTCACGCGCTGCGCGCAGACGTTGGCTGGCTGTTTGGTTGTCGGTCGCGCTGTCTTCGTTAGCCTGCGCATCCATTTCTTCGTCTGCGCGTTCGTCAACCACAGCGCTCTCCATTGACCCGTTATAGTGCCTCTGCCGGGCGATGCAGGGACAATGGCGGCACCTTAATGAAAGTCAACGTCAAATCCTTGAAACGCGCCACGGTGTGAAGGATTTTACGAAATCTCAATGCCCTGTTCGTCGGCCCAGGATGAAAGCTCCTGTCGGATGCTGTGCGGCGGGGCGGAGAGAAGGGCATCCATCTTGGCAGCGGCTGCACCCTGATCGAGCGAACGGACCATTGCCTTCACAGCGCCGACAGCGGCGGGCGTGATCGACAGTTTTTCGATCCCGATCCCGATCAGTGCCAGCGCCTCCAACGTGCGTCCGCCCATTTCGCCGCATACCGAAAGGTCGACGCCGGCTTCGCGGCAGGCGGTCGCGACGCGGCGGATGAAGCGTAGGATTGCCGGGCTGAGCCAGTCATAGCGTTCGGCAAGCCTCGGGTCCGCGCGATCTGCCGCAAAAAGGAACTGCGTTAAATCATTGGTTCCGATCGAAAGGAAATCGAGCCGCGGCAGCAATATGTCGAGCGTTTCCGCCAAAGCCGGGACTTCAAGCATCGCGCCATAGCGAATGCGTGATGGCAATTGTTTCTTACGCCCTGCCAGATAACGCAGCTGGGCTTCGAATACCGCCTTTGCCGTATCAAACTCCCATGGTTCTGACACCATCGGGAACATGACGTTGAGTTGCCGTCCGGCCGATGCTTCAAGAAGTGCGCGCGCCTGGGCCTTCATCAAGCCTTCCTGATCGAGCGCGAGCCGGAGTGCGCGCCAACCCATTGCTGGATTCTCTTCTTCCTCGGACGCATGCTTCAGATAGGGCAATGCCTTGTCGCCGCCCACATCAATCGTGCGGAAGATAACAGGCTTGCCGCCGGCCGCATCCAGCACATCCCGGTAAAAACGTTGCTGGCGCTCACGTTGCGGCAGTGTCGCGGAAATGAGGAACTGGAATTCGGTGCGGAACAATCCGATCCCGTCGGCACCCGTCAGCGCCACTGCAGAAACATCGTCGCGCAGCCCGGCATTGATCATCAGCGTGACCTGCTTGCCATCGCGGGTGACGGCGGGTTCATCGCGCAGTGCAGCATAGCGTGCCCGCTTTTTCTGCCGTTCGGTTAGCGATGCGGAAAAGGCATCCTTTGCGGCGTCTCCCGGCCGGACGATCACGCTTTTCTCGTCGACGTTCAGCAGCAGCATGTCGCCTTCGACAATTGACTGTCTGACGCCACCAACCCGGCCCAGCACGGGTACGCCCATGGCGCGCGCCACGATCGTCACATGGGCCGTAAGCGAGCCTTCCTCAAGTATCACTCCGCGCAGGCGGCGTTTGTCATATTCGAGCAGTTCGGCCGGCCCCAGATTGCGGGCAACAAGGATTGAGTCCTGTTTGAGGCCCAGTTGCGCCGCGGTGCTCATCTGGCCGGATACGATGCGCAGCAACCGGTTCGACAGATCCTCTAGATCATGCATTCGATCGGCAAGCAGTGGGTCGTCAATTTGCCGCATCCGCATGCGGGTGCGTTGCTGCACCCGCTCGATCGCAGCTTCGGCGGTGAGGCCGCTGTCGATGGCTTCATTGATCCGGCGCGACCAGCCTTCATCATAGGCGAACATCTTGTAGGTCGCGATAATCTCGTCATGCTCGCCGCCGCTGCCAAATTCGGCCTGACTTGCCATGCGGTCAATCTGTTCGCGCATCCGGTCAAATGCGGAATAGACTCGCGCGCGCTCCGCCTCAATATCCTCGGCAACGGTATGTGCGATCCGTACATGTGGCTGGTGGAAAATCGCCACGCCCGCCGCCATGCCTGTAACCAGCGGCAATCCGTTGAGGATCACGGTGCCAGTCTGCGCGCTGCCAGCTGTCTGATGTTCGTCGATCAGGCCGGCATTGGCGATCAGTTCTGCCAACACCATGGCAGTCGTCTGCAGTGCCTCGATTTCCACCTCGGCATAACGACGCGGTTCGGCATGCTGGACAGCAAGAACGCCGACGGCCTGTTCGGAGCGCACGATCGGAACGCCGGCGAAACTGTGAAACCGTTCTTCCCCCGTCTCTTGCATGTAGCGGAACGCAGGGTGCGCCGCTGCCTCATCAAGGTTCAGCGTTTCGACATTTTCCGCAATCGTACCAACCAGCCCTTCACCAAAGGCCAGTTTGGTGACATGGACGGCCGACTGGTTCAGCCCGCGTGTGGCAAAGAGTTCCAGCACCCCGTCGCGCAGCAGATAGATTGAGCAGACCTCACTGGTCAGCGCCTCGCCGATAATATTGACGACATGGTTCAGTTTGGCTTGGGCATGGTTGCCCGAAGCCATCACCTCATGCAGGCCGGTCAAAATGTTGCGAGCAGCTTGTGCAGCGGTTTCCATCACCACTGGTTAGCATGCAGCAACAAGACAGGCGATACCCTCTCGCACAGCTGCAAAAATATTATGGCACTGGTGTTCAGGCTTCTGCCAATTCCTGCGCGATCGTGTCTTTCAGCGCCAGTTTCTGTTTTTTAAGCCGGTGGATGAGATCTTCGTCGGGATAGGGTCGGGCTTCTTCGATTTCTATCTGCGCTTCCAAGTCTGCATGCTTCGAGCGCAGGGCCGACAAATGATTATTGCTCACCGCTATCTCCTTCTGGCTTGGCGCCCGGAGAGTCGACCTTGTTCGACTCCAACGAGCCAAGGAGGAAAGTAAATCATGTTTCCCAGAGCCTGTCTTGCGAAAAAGGCACCATTTTGATCCATGCGATTTTGGTTCTGGCGACAGCGGGCGAGGCCGGATATCATAAGCGCACAAATTGGGTCGGTTCGATTGGGACATAATGAACGACGAGGGCATCAGGCAGCATATTGAAACGTTGAAAATCGAACATCGCGACCTCGACGATGCGATCATGGCGCTTCAGGCAAATCCGGTTGCTGATCAGTTGCAGATTGCCCGGCTGAAACGCCGCAAGCTGGCCTTGAAAGACCGGATCATTGCGTTGGAAGACCAGTTAATCCCTGATATCATCGCCTAAATCTTAATAGATTTCAGTATCTTATTTTGGCACTTGGTTAACGTTCCGTTATGGAACAATTCATGATTTTCGGTGGAAAAATGGTAAATCTTGCTGACAACGGTCACCTGTTTTTGGCATGGCCTCCTTATGCCCACGCCGCACTATCAAATGACGCCAAAGCTTATTGATGGCCTTTACACAGAAGCGATGCTTCTGGCCGACGAGGCGCGGTCATATTTTGATAGCGATGATGCACGCGCAATCACCCCTGCTGACGTGGCGGTCGCATTTTCATGTGAGTCCCTGAAAGTGACGACGCGGCTGATGCACGTCATTGCCTGGCTGCTGAATCAGAAGGCGATTAGTGCCGGCGAAATCCATCCGACGGATGTTCTGCGCGGGCTCGACGAGCTTGGCTATGCGCCGGCGACCGACGGCTGGATGGTTGACCGGATGCCGGAGGTTGCCCGCTCGCTGATCTTGGCCAGCGAAGACCTTTATTATCGCGTTCAACGGATCAGTTCGCATGTCGGCAGCGATGCCACAGAGCCGCCCGCGCCGCATCGGATGATCGAACAGCTACGCCAAGCTTTCTGACTAGATACCGAAATTCCGGCCTGTCAGATCAGTCAAATCGAAAACTTCGTCTTTCTTGGGCGTGACCTTGCCGCGTTGCGCGACTATATGGCATGATATGGAACAGCAGACGATAATAAGAGCGACAGCTTTTGAGGATGCCGATCTGATTCGAGAGGCAGCCGCTCTCACACGTGAATTCAGCAAAGCCAAGCCCGGCATCTATTGGCCGGATTTGCTTGCATCCGCTGTGCTTGGTTATGCCGGTTTGTACTTGGCGATCACCGGAATGTCCCTGGTGGTGCAGTCGATTGGGGCGACCGTTGCAATCGTGCTGCTGTACCGCAGCGCGAGCTTTATCCATGAAATCACCCATATGAAGCGCGACCATGTGCCCGGGTTCCGCTGGGCGTGGAACGCGCTGGTCGGCATCCCGATGATGATCCCGTCCTTTGTCTATGAAGATACGCACAATCAGCATCATTCAAAGATGCGCTATGGCACGGCGAGGGACCCTGAATATCTGCCATTGGCGCTGATGAAGCCTTATATGCTGGTGTTGTTCTTGGCGATCGCGCTTTTTGGTTCTGTCGGGTTTTTGCTGCGATTTGCAATCTTCTCCCCGCTTTCGGTCATTTCACCATGGATAAGGCGCGAAACGGTCGCCCGTTTTTCAACGCTGGCGATCAACCCAAGCTATCGCCGGCCTCTGCCGACGGGCCAGTTCCGGCGCGACTGGATCATAATGGAAACGGGTGCCAGCCTTTGGTCGATCGGGCTGATTGCGGGCGTTGCGATGGGTTGGATCGCGCTGAAGGCTTTCCTGATTTATCTCGGCGTCGTCTCGGCCGCGTTTGCCTTGAACCAACTGCGCACCCTGGTTGCGCATCTCTGGGAAAATAACGGAGATGTGTTGAGCGTAACCGAGCAATATCTGGATAGCGTCAATGTGCCGCCGCCCGGCCCGATAGCGGAATTCTGGGCGCCAGTGGGCCTGCGTTATCATGCCCTGCACCATCTTGTGCCGAGCGTACCCTATCATTCCTTGCCGGAGGTGCACCGCCAACTCGCTGCGAAGTTTGGCGATGGCAGCAATTATGCGAAGGCGAATTATCCCAATTTACGCGGTTTGATCATTCGGCTTGTGGGCTCGTCGATCCGCGGCGGGAAAACGGCTTAATCCGCCTTTTCCCGCGCAAGCCGCGACATCAAAATGGCTGCACGCTTTGCCTGACGACGGATGCTGTCCAGGTCGACGGTCTCACCCGGCGCATGATCACCAAAGCTGTAGGTGCCAAGGCCGGCCAGCCCGTCAACATCGCCTGCGACAAAGCTGATATCACCCGCGCCGCGTTTCAACGGATCAAGTGCTGGCATTTCGGCAAGCCCCATATCGCGGTTGACTGAGTTCAGTCGATCGAGCAACGCCCGGTTGCCGTCTGTGGGCGCCATAGCCGGGTAGCCGCCCTGATCGAAACTGATCGTCGCTTTGGTCTTGGGCGCATTGTCCGCAACAATGGCCAGCATTTTGGCCTTCACCCGCGCAGTCTGTTCCTGTGACAAGGTACGGAAATCGCCACGAGCCAGCGCGATACCGGGAATGATGTTGGTCTTGCCCGCAGCCGTAGCGCGAATGCCACCTGCATCGACCCCAGCTTCTTGCCCGGAAGCGATCAGGCCGACGTTGAAGGTCAGATTGGTTTCGGGCAATTCGGTTCGGAAGCGGTGGAGGATACGCGAAAGTTCGAATGCTGCGCCATCGCCATAGGTCGGGCTGAATATTAGTGAGCTGTGGCCTGTTGCACCGCTCACTTCCAACTTCCAACTGTTCGACGAGCGGCGGGCGATAGAGCCCATGTCACGACCCTGATCCTGAACCAGTCCTTCAAAATCGAGGGCAACATCGGCGCGCTTGCCTGCTGCAATTAATGGCGCGCGGGTGACCTCGATCGGATCGCCTGCATCTTCCTCGTCACCGGTCATATGGATTTCGATATTGGCGTCCTTGAGCGTGCCAGCCGCCTGCATCGCACGAAGCGCTGCGACGATTACCGTCATCCCGCCCTTGTCGTCGCCCGCGCCGGGCCCCTCTGCCAGATCGGATTTTCCATCTTTCTTGCGGACAAAGGTCTGGAACGGGCTGTCGGGTTCGAACACAGTATCGAGATGCGCGATCAGGAGAAGCCGCTTGGTGCCCTTTTTCCCATTCTTTGTCGCGACCAGATGCCCCGAACGTTGCGCGGCACTCATGTCGATCCATTCGACGGTGAAGCCCATGGGTTCGAGTTCTGCGCGCATCATATCGGCGATCTTGCGCACGCCGTCAAAATTCAATGTGCCCGAATTCTGGTTCACCATCCGTTCGAGCAGCGCGACCGAGCGTTCATATTCGCTATCAACGGTCGCAGCCATCTTTGCTTCCGCCTTGCTCAATTGAGCAAAGGCAGGGTTGGCAAAGGCGAGCGCCAGTCCCGCACCTGTAAGGGCGAGGGACTGGCGCATTTTCTTCGTCAAGCCAAGGCTCACGCAGGCAACCCGCTGATCGCCTTGATTTCCATGAAGTCCTTCAGGCCGAACAGGCCGGCTTCTCGGCCGTTGCCCGACTGCTTGTAGCCGCCAAAAGGCGCGCCGGGTGCCGGACCCCAATTGTTGATCGCGACCATGCCGGCACGCAATTTCGGCGCAACAGCCGCGGCCTTGGCCGGATCGCCGGAAATCACAGCAGACAGACCATATTCGGTGTCGTTGGCAACCGCGATTGCCTGATCAAGATCGTCATAGGCCATGATCGTTGCGACCGGGCCAAAGACTTCTTCTTTGGCGATGCGCATGTCGGGCGTGACGCCGGAGAAGACGGTCGGCTTGATATAATAGCCGCGATTCAGATCCGCCGGACGATCAGTGCCGCCGGTTTCCAGCTTCGCACCTTCGTCGATGGCCGACTGGATCAGACCCTGGATCTTTTCATATTGCGCCTTGTTGACCACCGGGCCGATATGCGCGCCTTCCTGAAGCGGATCGCCGACCTTTGTGCCTTCAAACATTGCGGTAACGAACTGGGCAGCCTCTGCCTCGCGTTCCTTGGGAACAAGGATGCGGGTCGGTGCGATGCAGCTCTGGCCGCTGTTGATGAGGACGCCTTGTACGGTTGGCGGCAGCACTTCTTCGAATTTCGCATCGGGCAATACGACGTTGGGCGACTTGCCGCCCAACTCCTGATGCACGCGCTTCACGGTATCGGCCGCCGCTTTGGCGACAAGGATGCCTGCGCGGGTTGAACCGGTGAAGCTGACCATGTCGACCCCGGGGTGCGCCGAGATTGCAGCACCGACGGTCGGGCCATCGCCCTGCACCAAGTTGAACACGCCCGGCGGCACGCCGGCTGCATCCATCACTTCGGCAAAGATTGCGGCGTTGCCGGGGCATTCCTCGGAAGGCTTCAATATCATGGTGTTGCCTGCAGCGATGCACGGTGCAACTTTCAACGCGATCTGGTTCAGCGGCCAGTTCCACGGTGTGATCAGGCCGACGACGCCGATCGGTTCATAAACCACGGTGTTGGGGCCATGCTGTTCGCTGAACGAGAAATTCTGGAGCGCAGGCAGCGTACCCAGGAAGCCGCCAAGGCCGGCAGGGGCCTGCGCCATCGTTGCAAAGCTGAGCGGCGCGCCCATTTCGGCGGCCATCGACTTGGCAAAATCGGGAATGCGCTTTTTATACTCTTCGATGATGCGGTTCATCAGCGCGACCCGTTCCTCACGGCTGGTCTGGCTGAATGTCTTGAACGCTTCACGTGCCGCGGTAACGGCGGAATCGACATCGGCTTGGGTGCCCAGCGTGATTTCGGTGCAGGGCTCCTCGGTTGAAGGGCTGATTACCAGATGACGCGCGCCACCGATGCTGTCGACCCATTTGCCGTTGATATAATGCTTCAGATAGCTGTCCATCATCTCTCTCCTCAGGATGCCGGCGAGTCGGATGCGACCCGCGCTTGGGTTTTGATTTGGGACTTTTTAAGCCGAGGTCAACCTGCGTTTCAATCATGCAGTTAAACAAAAAAAGCCCGGAGGTTTCCCTCCGGGCTTTTCCTTGGATTTTTTCGAGGCGATTAGCCCGAATAATACATGTCGAACTCGACCGGCGAAGGGGTGGTTTCCCAACGGGTCACTTCGTCCCATTTCAGATCGATATAGGCTTCGATCTGATCCTTGGTGAAGACATCGCCTTCAAGCAGGAAGGCATGATCCTTCTGCAGGCTTTCCAGCGCCTCACGCAGGCTGCCGCAAACGGTCGGAACCTTCTTCAGTTCCTTCGCCGGCAGGTCGTAAAGGTTCTTGTCCATCGCGTCGCCGGGGTGGATCTTGTTACGGATACCGTCGAGGCCGGCCATCAGCAGCGCCGAATAGCACAGATAGGGGTTGGCCAGCGCATCGGGGAAACGGAATTCCACGCGCTTTGCCTTGTCGCCAGTACCATAAGGGATGCGGCACGAAGCCGAACGGTTGCGGCTCGAATAAGCGAGCAACACCGGCGCTTCAAAGCCCGGGACCAGACGCTTGTAGCTGTTGGTGGTCGGGTTGGTGAAGGCATTCAATGCCTTTGCGTGCTTGATCACGCCGCCGATGAAGTAAAGGCACATGTCCGAAAGGCCGGCATAGCCATTACCAGCGAAGAGCGGCTTGCCCTTTTCCCAGATCGAGATGTGAGTATGCATGCCGCTACCATTGTCCGCCTTGATCGGCTTCGGCATGAATGTTGCGGTCTTGCCATAGGCATGGGCAACCTGATGCACGACATATTTGTAGATCTGCATACGGTCTGCAGTCTGCACCAGCGTGCCGAAGGTGAGGCCGAGTTCATGCTGCGCGGCAGCCACCTCATGGTGGTGCTTGTCGCAGGGCAGACCCATTTCGAGCATGGTCGAGACCATTTCGCCGCGGATGTCGACGGCGCTGTCGACGGGGGCAACGGGGAAATAGCCGCCCTTGGCGCGCGGACGGTGGGCAAGGTTGCCGCCGTCATAGCTGCGGCCGGTGTTGGTCGGCAGTTCGATATCATCGATGCGGAAGCCCGAGCCATCATAGCCATCATAGAAGGTCACGTCGTCGAACATGAAGAATTCGGCTTCGGGACCAACATAAACGGTGTCGCCGATACCGGTCGACTTCAGATAGGATTCAGCGCGCTTCGCGGTGCTGCGCGGGTCGCGTGCATAAAGCTCACCTGACGAAGGCTCGACGATGTCGCAGCAGATGATCATCATCGGCGTTGCGCTGAACGGATCCATCCAAACTGCGTCGAGATCGGGACGCAGGATCATGTCCGATTCATTGATCGCCTTCCAGCCCTCGATCGACGAGCCGTCAAACATCAGGCCGTCTTCGAGTTCATCTTCGCCAAGCACGCCGGCGCACATGGTGAGGTGCTGCCACTTGCCCTTGGGGTCGGTGAAACGCAGGTCCACCCACTCGATATCATTGTCCTTGATCTGTTTCAGAATATCTTTGGCGCTGGCCATGGTAACTTCCTTCTTTCCTCTAAGCTGATTTTGATTGATTGCCGTAGTTCTGAGCTTGCCGAAGCGACGCGCGCAGCCTTAGGGCGAATGTTAAACTGCGTCGCTGTCTCGTTCGCCGGTGCGGATACGCAGGGCGGTTTCGACAGGGATCACGAAAATCTTGCCGTCGCCGATGCGGCCGGTCTGGGCAGCGGCGGCGATTGCCTCGACCACGCGGTCTGCAAGCGCGTCGTCAACAACCACTTCCAGCTTCACCTTGGGCAGGAAGTCGACGACATATTCTGCGCCGCGATAGAGCTCTGTATGACCCTTCTGGCGGCCAAAGCCCTTCGCTTCTGTGACTGTGATGCCGGAAACGCCTACTTCATGCAGTGCTTCCTTCACCTCGTCGAGCTTGAACGGTTTGATGATCGCTTCGATCTTCTTCATGGCTTTCCCCAAATTGGCGCGTGCAGGACGTGCTCCGCGCGCGCGGATGATGGGCTATCCCTCGCAAGGAGCGTGCCAATTGGTAAAGACGGGGTTTTCCGTGAGCCGTGGCGGTACAGCCGAAGCTGCTGCTGCCTATTATTTAGGCAATTGGTGGAGAATCGGGCAGATCATTGCCCCTCTCCGGTGAAGGAAAGGGGCAATTGCTGTTATTTACGGGCACCGCGATACTTGTCGTCATTCGCCTTGGCAAAATGCGCGCGGCCGATCAGATAGGCCCGGATGGTTTCAATTTCGGCCGGCGTCATAACTGGCTTGAAACTGGCCATGCCATTTTGTGCAAGGATGCCGTCATAGACGATCGACTTGAAGGTCGCGGCATCTGCGATTGTTCCTGATTTGCGCAGGTCGGGCAAGACGCCGGAACCCACAGCGCCCGGAGCATGGCAAACCAGGCAGTAACGCTGGTAATTGGACTGGCCGGCAGCGATTGTGGCGGCATCGCCGATCATCGCGGGCGGGTTCCATACCCATTTTTCAGCGGGCGGTAGCGCGGGCAGCGCGCCCTTGCCGCCCAGTTTCAGAACGATCAGCCGCGGGATGTTGGGCACTTCCTGGCTTGCGCCGGCGACATAGCCGGACACCAGAGGAAAGGCGCCGCCCTTGCTGGTCATGAAGGCAACATATTGCTCGCCATCGACAAGGAATGTCGATGCGCCGGTCAGCACGCCCGATTGGACGTCGAGGCTGTAAAGCGACTTGCCGCTATCCGCTGCATAGGCATGAAAGCGGCCTACCGAGTCGCCCTGGAACACCAGATTGCCGGCGGTCGACATCGTGCCGCCGTTCCAGGGGGCTGGATAGTCCACCGACCATTTGGTCGTACCGCTTTTCGGATCGAAAGCGACAAGTTGACCGAAAGTAGCTGCCTGAATGGCTTTCACCATGTTGAGGTCATCGGGCACATCTGCGGCCGCCATCGCGGTACCGGTGTTGAAGCCCATAGACTTGCGTTCCTGCTCATTCGGTGCCGCCTGCGGGACAAATGCACCGCCCAACTGCATGGCGGGAATATAAACTAGGCCGGTTGCCGGGTTGAAGCTCATCGGATGCCAGTTATGCGCACCCAATGCCGACGGATTGGCAAGGAACATCTTGCCGTCTTTGTAGAAACGCGCCGCCGGGTTTTCGATCGGGCGGCCGGTCGCCATGTCGTAGCCGGTGGCCCAGTTCAAACCCTTGATGAAGGGATTGGCCGAGAGCAATTTGCCGTTGCTGCGATCAATCGTGAAGAAAAAGCCGTTCTTGGGAGCGTGGTACAGCACCTTCACATCCTTGCCGTCACGCTTTTCAGTGGCGAGCAGGATCGGCTGGGTTGCGGTATAATCCCAGGTTTCGGCGGGTGTTTCCTGATAATGCCACAGATATTCGCCGGTCTCGGGTTTCAGTGCGACGATTGACGAAAGGAAGAGATTGTCGCCCTCGCCATTCGAACGCAGCCCATGGTTCCAAGGATTGCCGTTGCCGACGCCAAGATAGAGCTGGTCGAGTTCAGCGTCATAGACGATCGCGTCCCAAACCGTGCCGCCGCCGCCGCTTTCACGCCAGTCGCCCTTTTTCGGTTTCTTGCTCCATGTATCATAGGCAAGTTCCTTCATCACCTTGTCGCTTGCTGCGCCGTCGGGTTCGCCCTTGGGGTTGGGAACGGTGTAGAAGCGCCATGCCTGCTTGCCGCTATCGGCATGATAGGCCGTCACATAGCCACGCTTGCCGAATTCGGCGCCGCCATTGCCGATGATAACAAGGTCTTTCACAACACGGGGGAAGCCGGTGATGATGCCGTTCGATTTGGGATCGAGCGTCTGCGCGCTCCACAATTCCTTGCCGGTCTTGGCATCAAGCGCGATCAGCCGGCCATCAATCGTGCCGACATAAACGCGGCCCTTCCAGAAGGCGACACCGCGGTTAACGACGTCGCAGCAGGCCTTGACCCCGCGCGCCTTGTCAACGCCGGGATCGAATTGCCACAAGGGCTTGCCGGTCTTGGCCTCAAAGGCAAAAACTTTCGACCAGGGGCCGGTCACGTAAAGATTGCCGCCAACCTCAACAGGGGTCGATTCATGGCCGCGTGCGTCGGGCAGATCAGCATACCAAGCGATGCCAAGCTCGCCGACATTCTTGTCGTTGATCTGGGTGAGGGGGCTATGGCGGGTTTCGGCATAATTGAATGCCGGCGAGGCCCAATCGTCGCCATCGCCACCGGTTTTCAGAAATTCGCCGTCGATCTTCGCCAGATTGGGGTCCTGTGCCCCTGGATTATCCTGTGCAAGCTTACAGCCCGCCAGCGCCAGCGCCGCAATCGCGACGATTCCTACTTTCTTGAACATTTCCCCACTCCTTTGATGGCGGAGATTATTATTTCTTCAGGGCAAGTCCAGCAAGAATTTAAGCGATCAGTTAAACAATAAGGCTTTGCCGGATTGCGTCGCCCATTTCCTGAGCCGCCGGATCATAAAGCCGATCGCGAAGGTCACTTACCAAGGGTGCGGGGGCCGTTGCTGGTGTGCCGCCGGCAAAGGGCGGTGCCGGATCATATTCGAGTGCCAATTGAATCGTGCGCGCAACGTCTTCGCCTTGTGCCAACGCCATCAATTCCAGTGCGAAATCGATGCCCGATGTCACGCCGCCGGCAGTGACCAGATTGCCGTCGCGCACAACGCGCGCTGCTTCATGCGTCGCGCCATAGAGAGGAAGGAGTTGTGTATAGGCCCAGTGCGTCGTTGCGCGCTTGCCTTGCAAAAGACCTGCAGCCCCGAGAATGAAGCTGCCAGTGCAGACGCTGGTGATCCATTGCGCCGTTTTTGCCTGCGTCCGGACGAAATCGACGATTTCCGCGTCGGCAATCGCCTCGCGCACCCCAAAGCCGCCGGGCACGCAGATGATGTCCGCTTGCGGACAATCGGCGAAGCTTGACGAGGGGATTATGGCAAAGCGGCAATCGGTCGAAACCGATGTGCCATCTTTGGAAACGACATGGGTCTTCGCACCCGGCAGGCGTGAAAGAAACTGCACCGGGCCCGCAAAATCGAGTTGGGTAACATTGTCGAACAGGACGAAGACGATGTTCATGTGCGGATCTGTATCGACCGCGTTCAGTCGATAATCTCTAAAGCGATTGCTGTCGCTTCGCCGCCACCGATGCAGAGCGATGCCACACCGCGCTTTTTGCCGTGTGTTTTCAGCGCGCCGATCAGTGTCGTGATGATCCGCGCACCCGACGCGCCGATCGGATGGCCGAGTGCGGTTGCGCCGCCATGGACGTTGATTTTGTCATGCGCGATGCCAAGGTCGCGCATCGAGAACATGGCGACACAGGCAAAGGCTTCGTTCACCTCGAACAGATCGACATCGTCGATGCTCCAGCCCGCCTTGGCGAGGCATTTGGTGATCGCTCCAACCGGTGCAGTGGTGAAGGCTGCCGGTTCCTGCGCATGGGCCGCCGAGGCGACGATCCGCGCGACCGGTTTCTGCCCTTTGGCTTCTGCAGTCGATGCGCGCGTCAGGACCAATGCGGCCGCACCATCTGAAATCGAAGAACTGGTCGCTGCGGTGATCGTGCCATCCTTGGCAAAGGCGGGCTTCAGTGTCGGGATCTTGTCAGGACGGCCTTTGCCGGGCTGCTCGTCGGTATCGATTACCGTCTCCCCTGCGCGGCTGACGACCGTGACCGGCACAATTTCATCCTTGAATGCGCCAGAGGCAATCGCCGCCTGTGCGCGGCGGAGCGATTCGATTGAATAAGCGTCCTGATCTTCGCGGGTCAGTTGATATTCGTTGGCGGTTTCCTGAGCAAAGGTGCCCATGGCGCGGCCGGGTTCATAGGCATCCTCCAGCCCGTCGAGGAACATATGATCATAGGCGGTATCATGCCCGATGCGTGCGCCGCTGCGATGTTTTTTAAGGATATAGGGCGCGTTGGTCATGCTCTCCATGCCACCTGCAACCACATAATCGACTGAGCCCGCAGCGATCGCCTCTGCGCCCATGATAACCGTCTGCATGCCGCTGCCGCAGACCTTGTTGACCGTGGTGGCCTGCACAGACTTAGGAAGCCCCGCTTTGATAGCTGCCTGACGGGCTGGGGCCTGGCCGAGACCTGCGGGAAGCACGCAGCCCATATAGATGCGTTCGATTTCGTCGCCCGAAACACCGGCACGCTCCACGGCAGCCTTTACCGCTGTCGCCCCAAGGTCAGTTGCGGCAACTTCGGCGAGCGCGCCTTGCATGCCGCCAATCGGGGTGCGCGCATAAGACAGGATGACGACGGGATCGGTGTTGGTCACAGGCTGGCTTCCTTGAAATGGGAGATATAGGAGTCGCCATAATCCCGCAGTCCGGCAAAGACAAATGCCACTTTCCGCCAGACCCATCGGTTATGGCAGCTTGCATCTGCGTGCTGAGTGCTTAACTGTCCGATTAAATGGAGGAGAATGTGTCATGGCGACGGATATGAAAGCGATATTGGACAATCAGCGCGCGGCATTTGAGGCGGCGCGCCCTGAGTCCATGTCGGTACGCAAGGATCGGCTGAAGCGACTGATTGCGATGATCAAGGACAATGGCGAGGAATTTGCCCGCGCCATGAGCCGCGATTTCGGCCACCGCAGCCACGAACAGAGCATGATGACCGACATCGTGCCGTCGATCAGCGCGGTCAAATATTGCCTCAAAAATATGGATAAATGGGCGCGTACCGAAAAGCGCAAGCCATTGTTTCCGCTTGGTCTTCTGGGTGCGAAAGCTGAATTGCGCTATGAACCCAAAGGCGTGATTGGTGTCGTTTCGCCATGGAATTTCCCCGTCGGCCTGACGATCGGGCCGATGGCGCAGGCCTTTGCCGCCGGTAACCGCGTGATGGTGAAGCCCAGCGAGTTCACCGAGGATACCTCGGAACTGATGAAATCCGTTTTCGCGAAATATTTCGCTGAGGAAGAGCTGGCGGTGATCACGGGTGGGCCCGATGTGGGTCAGCAATTCTGTTCGCTGCCGTTTGACCATCTGCTGTTCACGGGCGCGACTGCGGTGGGCAAGCATGTGCTGCATGCGGCGGCCGATAATCTGGTGCCGGTGACGCTCGAACTGGGCGGCAAGTCACCCACGATTTTGGGACGTAGCGCCAATATCGAACGTGCGGGTGAGCGCATTGCGATGGGCAAGATGATGAATGCCGGCCAGATCTGCCTTGCACCTGATTATATGCTGGTACCCGAGGATATGGAGGATCGTGCAATCGGCGCAGTCGTCGGTGCGGTTGGCAAAATGTATCCGAAGCTTTTGAACAATGACGACTATACCTCGGTCGTCAACGCGCGTCACCATGGCCGCCTGCAGGGTTTGATTGACGATGCCAAAGCCAAGGGCGCCGAGGCTATCGAGGTCAATCCGGGCAATGAAGATTTCTCTTCGTCAAACGGGCACAAAATGCCGCTCACCATTTTGCGCAATGTCGATGATGACATGAAGGTGATGCAGGACGAGATTTTCGGCCCGGTTCTGCCGGTCAAGACCTATCGCGGGATTGATGAGGCGATTGACTATATCAACCGCAAGGATCGCCCGCTCGGGCTTTATTATTTCGGCGAGGATACGGCCGAGCGCGAGCGGGTGCTGACCCGCACCATTTCGGGCGGCGTCACCATCAATGACGTGATCTTCCACGTCTCGGTCGACGATCTGCCTTTTGGTGGCATTGGTCCTTCGGGCATGGGCAGCTATCATGGACCGGAAGGTTTCAAGACCTTCAGCCATGCACGCTCCGTCTATACCCAGCCGAAGATCGACGTTGCGGGTTTGGCAGGTCTCAAGCCGCCCTTTGGCAAGGCAACGCAGAAAACGCTGGCCCGCGAACTGGGATGACGCAGCCGGACGCCTATGACCGGATAGGCGTTACTTATGCCAAATTGCGCAAGCCTGATCCGCGTATCGGGGCCTATATCCATGCGGCCCTTGGCGACGCGCGGTCGGTACTGAACTTAGGAGCCGGAAGCGGTTCCTATGAACCTGCCGACCGCGATGTCACCGCGCTGGAACCATCTGCAGAAATGATCGGACAAAGGCCTGCCAGCGCGCCGCGCGCGGTGCAGGGATGTGCAGAGAATCTTCCATTTCCGGATAACAGCTTTGATGCCTCTATGGCCGTGCTTACGGTGCATCATTGGACCGACCAAGGGCGCGGGATGGCGGAAATGCGCAGAGTGACGCGCGGATCGATCGTGATCCTCACTTATGATCCCATGTTTCGCGATTTCTGGCTGCTCGACTATTTTCCGGAACTGGCCAGTCTCGATGACGAACAGATGCCGCGCATGGAGGCCTATGCCAAATGGTTAGGAGCCGCCCGCATCAGCACTGTTCCGATCCCCCATGATTGTATCGATGGTTTTCTTGCTGCCTATTGGCGCAGGCCTGATTCCTATCTTGATCCGCATATCCGTTCCGGCATGTCGTCTTTCTGGAAGATCGGCGATGTATCAGCCGGGCTGGACCAACTCGCTAAGGATTTGCGGAGCGGTGCTTGGGCGAAGAAATATGGCGGGCTGCTTGAACAAGAAACGCGCGATTGTGGCTATAGGCTTGTCATTTCCCCTTAACCCACCTCTTGCATCGACGGATCCGCTAGACTAGAGAGCGCCCGTCTAGCCCCTGTGGTGGAATTGGTAGACGCGCTCGACTCAAAATCGAGTATCGAAAGATGTGCCCGTTCGAGTCGGGCCAGGGGCACCATTTCCAAATATTCAATTTGCTTTTGCGGCTCGATCAGGGGCAGCGGTTGATGCCGCGCCGGCTTGCCCATGGGACGCAATTGCCGTTCCGATGGCGGACCAGTTCCAATGATGCTTATCGCTAATGGACAATATTAGACTTTGGAATACACTCCCGATCCCGGGTGCATTGGGATTGATTGCTGACCCTTGTGCCTGACATAGCGCCCCCAACAAATGGACGGACGAAAATTATGAAAACAACGGCCCGGGCAGTGGTCATCGGCGGCGGTGTCGTCGGGGTAAGCACTTTGTATCATCTTGCCAAAATGGGTTGGGATGATGTCATCCTGCTCGAACGCAAGGAGCTTACATCCGGATCGACATGGCATGCGGCAGGCCTTTTGCCGCTGTTCAACCTCAGTTATTCGGTCGGCAAGCTGCATCAATATTCGGTGGGCCTTTATCCCAGCCTTGAGGCTGAGACAGGCCTGCATGCCGGGTTTTCCCAGGTAACCAACATAAGGTTGGCAACCACCCGTGATCGCCTGGATGAATATCATTATTATGCCGGCGTGGCGCAGACCATCGGCGTGAACGTCAATTTTCTGAGCCCTGAACAGGTCAAGGAAATCTGGCCGCTCGCTGAAATGGACGGCGTGATCGGCGCGATCCAGCATCCCGATGATGGTTATATCCAGCCCGCTGATCTGACACAGGCCTTGGCAAAAGGGGCCCGTCAGCGCGGCGCAACAATTTACCGAAACACCACCGTTACCGCGATCACCCAGCAGCCGAACGGAGAATGGCTCGTTTCGACTGATCAGGGCGACGTTCTTTGCGAACACGTCATTTCCTGTTCGGGCAATTTCGCCCGACAGACCGGTGCGATGGTTGGCCTTGATATTCCCGTGATCCCGGTAGAGCATCAATATATCGTCACCGAACAGCACCCGGCGATCATGGAGCGCAAGCGTCAGGGCCTTCCCGAAATGGGCGTGCTGCGCGAATCCGACGCCAGTTACTATATGCGTGAGGAAGCGGGGGGTTTGCTGCTTGGCCCCTATGAGGTTGGCGCGCCAGCCTGCTATGTTGATGGCCCGGCCGCGAACAGCGAATATGAGCTGTTCCCCGATGCCCTCGAACGGCTTGAGCCCTATGTCTTGGCAGCGATGAAACGCGTCCCGGCCTTTGGCGAGGTAGGGATCAAGAAGGTCTATAATGGGGCGATTGCCTACACGCCCGACGGTTCGCCGATTGTCGGCCCGGCATGGGGCCTCAAGAATTTCTGGCTGAACGAAGGGCATAGCTTCGGGGTAACCGCTGCTGGTGGTGCCGGATGGCAGTTGGCCCATTGGATCGTGGATGGCGAACCGACCATCGACATGATGGGTGTCGATCCGCGCCGCTTCGGTGATTATGCAGGGCGGGGCTTCTTGATCGAAAAGAATGAGGAAGCCTATGCCAAGGTTTTCACCGTCCATTATCCGGACGAGGAGCGCGAGGCCGGACGGGCGCTGCGACGCACGCCTTGCTATGATCGCATGAAAGCATTGGGTGCGGTATTTGGTAGTGTGTTTGGTTGGGAACGGCCCAATTGGTTTGCGCCTGAAGGCTATGCGCTGAGCGAGGCAGACCTCGACAAGCCCGATGTGCTGTTGAACGACAATCACCCCGTGGTGGAGGGCGAACCCATCCGGGAAAAATGGTCCTTCCGGCGTTCAAATTATTTTGAGCATGTGGGCAATGAATGCCGCCATGTTCATGAAAAGGTCGGCCTTCAGGATATGAGCGCATTTGCCAAATGCGAGATATCCGGGCCCGGTGCGGAAGCCTGGCTTAACGAACTCCTGACCAATGCCGTGCCGCAAAAGGTCGGGCGCGTTACGCTATCCTATCTGCTGACAAGCAAGGGCGGCGTGCGGAGCGAGTTCACCGTCTATAAAATAGCGCCGCAGCGTTATTATCTGGTCTCGGCAGGCGCTTTTGAACGGCACGATCATGACTATCTGAAAAAGGCCATGCCGCGTGATGGCTCTGTCAGCTTTGAGCGGCTGACAACAGCGATGGGCGTACTTGTCCTTGCCGGCCCGCGTTCGCGCGACGTTCTCGAAAAGCTGACCGATACCGATCTGTCTAGCGCGGCTTTCCCCTGGCTGACCGGCAAGAAGATCAGCATTGGTCTGGCGCAGGTCGATGCCCTCCGTGTCAACTTCATAGGTGAGCTTGGCTGGGAAATTCATCATCCCATCGAGATGCAGAATTACATATTCGACCGGTTGATGGAGGCTGGTGCCGAATTTGACATAAAGCCGTTTGGAATCCGGGCGATGACAGCAATGGCTTTGGAAAAAAGTTACAAGCTGATCCCGCGCGAATTGTCTGTGGAATATTCCGCCTATGAAAGCGGATTGGACCGCTTCATCAGTCTGAAAAAGCCGACATTCCATGGCCGGGAGGCCTTGCTCGCTTGGAAGGATGAGGGCTTTGCAAATAAATTGGTGACCATGGAAGTGCATGGGGTGACCGATGCCGATGCGCGAGGGTCTGAAGTCATTTATCTTGGCGACGAGATTGTCGGGCGCGCAACCTCTGGCGGCTATGGCTGGCGCGTCGGCAAGTCGCTTGCGCTGGCGATGATCCGGCCGGATTTGGCAATTGAGGGTGCAGAGTTTGAAATTGCGATTTTGGGCTCCCGCCATAAAGCGACGATCATTGCAGATTCGCCTTTTGATCCTGAAAATGAGGCGTTGAGGAGTTAGGGTCATGTCCCATTTCGAATCGATCGCATCGCAGCTCGACATGGACCGCAAAGGCCATACCTTGCCGCGCGCGCTCTATGTCAGCGAAGAGGCATTCCAGTTCGACGTCCAGGTGATGCTCAAATCGGTCTGGCTTTACGCCTGCACGGGCGCCCATGTGAAAAAACCGGGCGATTATTTCATCTTCGAAGTGGCGAATAATTCAATCATCATCGTGCGCGGGCGCGATATGGAAGTGCGCGCCTTTTGGAACAGCTGTCGCCACCGCGGCGCAAAAATCTGCCTTGAACAAAAGGGGTCTTCGCCACGGCTGATGTGTCCCTATCACCAATGGACCTATGGCCTTGATGGCAAGTTGCTGGCGGCCCGCAGCATGGCGGACGATTTTGCCAAGGCAGACCATGGCCTCCATCCGGTCGCGCTCGAGAATATCGGCGGCTTGATCTTCATCTGCATGAGCGACAATCCGCCACCAATCGATCGCGTAAAGGCAGACATTTCCGAGCAGATCGCTGTCTATGATGTCGAAAAGCTCAAGGTTGTGGTGCAGGATGATTATATCGAAGACGCCAATTGGAAGCTGGTGATGGAGAATAATCGCGAATGCTATCATTGCGATGTCGGCCATCCCGAACTGATCAGCGTGCTCGGTACTTACGGCTTTGGCAAAGGCCTTCCTGAAGATGGCGATGCGGATATTGTCGACGATAGCAGCTATGATGCGTTGGTCGCGGCCAAGCGGGAAGAGTGGAAGGCGCTCGGAATTGATCGCGATTTGATCGAATTTCCTGATGGCTGGTGGCACCGCGTCGCGCGGTTGGCGCTTGCCAATGGCGCCGTGACGCAGTCGATCGATGGCAAACTGGCCTGCCAGAAACTTATCGGGCCCTTCAAGGAACCTGAAACATCCAGTCTTTCGGTCTGGACGCAGCCCAACAGCTGGCACCATTTCTGCTGTGACCATGTGGTGACTTTTTCGCTAACCCCCGTTTCCGCCGACAAGACGTTGCTGCGCACCAGCTGGCTTGTGCATGAAGATGCGGTTGAGGGCGTGGACTATGATCCCGACCATATCACCGCGCTCTGGCGCGCGACCAATGTCCAGGATGGTCATTTTTCGATGATCAACCACCAGGGAATCAACAATGATGGCTATGTCCCAGGGCCCTATGCCGTCGAGGAAAAGTTGGTCGAGGATTTCAAGGATTTCTATGTCGCTGCGGCGCGATCGGCTTTGAAGGAACTGCGTTGATGGCACCGCTTCCCGCGCATGGATCGGTCCGCCTGTCTGCCGGGCAATGGCAGGTGGGTGAACGCCCCGGTGAGCGCATCCGCGCGCTGGTCGATGATCCGCGTGGCTATCGCAGCCTGTTGATGCAGGTTGCCCCGGGCCCATTGGGCGCGCTCCATGCGCATGACGAGATTGAACAGATCTATGTGATCGACGGCGACTTTTTCGATGATGACTCAAGCTATGGTCCCGGCGATTTCCTGCTGCGCATGCCCGGCACGATGCATCGTGCCGGCAGCCGCAACGGTTGCACGATGATGATTGTCTACACTCCCTTGATTGAGAACCCGAAGTGACCCGTTTCAGCGCTTTCAGCCTTTTCGCCAAAGCCCTTGGCGGCCATCAAAGCTGGCCCGAACAATGGCCAGACGCCGCCCCCAAACCCGCTTATGACGCGATCATCGTCGGTGGCGGCGGCCATGGCCTGGGAGCTGCCTATTATCTTGCAAAGAAATACGGGATCACCAATGTGGCCGTCTTGGAAAAGGGCTGGATTGGCGGCGGCAATACCGGGCGCAACACCACCATCATCCGGTCCAATTACCTTTATGATGAAAGCGCGCATCTTTACGACCATGCCGTCAAGCTCTGGGATGGCTTGAGCCAGGAACTGAATTACAACACCATGTATTCAAAGCGCGGTGTGATGATGCTCGCGCATAATGTGCATGATATCCAGAGCTTCAAACGCCATATCCACGCAAATCGGCTTAATGGTGTCGATAATGAATGGCTGACCCCGGAACAGGCCAAGGCCTATTGCCCCGCGCTTAATATCTCACCCGATTCGCGTTATCCTGTTCTTGGTGCGGCCCTGCAGCGCCGCGGCGGCACGGCGCGGCATGATACGGTCGCATGGGGCTATGCCCGTGCAGCGGCAGCCTTGGGCGTCGACATCATCCAGAATTGCGCGGTCACCGGCATCCGCCGCGACGCGAATGGCGCGGTCGAAGGCGTGGAAACCACGCGCGGCTACATCGCTTGCAAGCGCGTTGGCGTGTCGGCAGCTGGCAACACATCGGTGATCATGCAGATGGCGGGCCTCGATTTCCCGCTGGAAAGCTATCCGCTGCAGGCATTGGTATCCGAACCCGTCAAGCCGACCTTTCCCTGCGTCGTCATGTCGAACACCGTGCATGCTTATATGAGCCAGTCCGACAAGGGCGAGCTGGTGATTGGCGCGGGTACCGATCAATATGTCAGCTACTCGCAACGCGGTGCGCTGCATATTGTCGAACATACGTTGGCGGCGATTTGCGAAATATTCCCGATCTACCGCCGGATGCGCATGCTGCGCACATGGGGCGGTATTGTTGATGTGACACCGGATCGTTCGCCGGTCCTCGGCAAGACCCCTGTCAAAGGACTCTATGTCAATTGCGGATGGGGAACGGGAGGCTTTAAGGCAACACCGGGGGCTGGCGATTTGCTCGCATATACGATGGCCAAGGATGAACCCCATCCAATCAACGCACCCTTCAATCTTGATCGCTTCCGTAACGGGCGGTTGATTGACGAAGCTGCAGCTGCAGCGGTGGCCCACTGATGATCCTGATCCATTGCCCCTATTGCGACGAAAAGCGCGCCGAGATTGAGTTCGCTTATGCTGGCGAAGCGCATATCGCCCGTCCCGTTGATCCCTCCACATACAGCGATGAGGAGTGGGAGCGCTATCTGTTCATCCGCGCCAATCCGCGCGGCCGACATCATGAACGCTGGCGGCACACCCATGGCTGCGGACGCTTTTTCAATGCTGTGCGTGACACAGTGACGGACAAGTTTGAAACCACCTATAAAGCAGGGGAGCCACGCCGATGAGTGGCTATCGCTTGACTAATGGTGGACGGATAGACCGGAGCCAGCCGCGCCAATTTAGTTTCGATGGCAAGAGCTATTCGGGTTTTGCAGGCGATACGCTGGCATCGGCGCTGCTTGCCAGCGGCGAGACGCTCTTTGGCCGGTCGTTCAAATATCATCGCCCTCGCGGTCTTTTAGCTGCAGGCAGTGAAGAGCCCAATGCGCTCATTTCTGTCGATCGGGGCCCCGGTAGATTCACCCCCAATCTGCGCGCCACCAATGTCGAAGTGCATGATGGTCTTTCCGCCGTGAGCCAGAACCGCTGGCCTTCGCTCAAGACCGATCTGGGCGCGATCAATGACAGGTTGGGGATGTTCTTCCCTGCAGGTTTTTACAACAAGACCTTCATGTGGCCGCGTTCTTTTTGGGACAAGCTTTATGAACCTGCGATCCGGCGTATTGCGGGGCTTGGCGATGCCCCGACCGAAGAGGATCCGGATACCTATTCTGCGACCTATGCACATACCGATGTTTTGATCATCGGTGCCGGGCCTGCCGGCATTGATGCTGCGCTCGAAGCTGCGTCGACCAACAAGCGGGTCATGCTTATTGACGAGCAGAGTGAAGCAGGGGGCGGCGCCCTGGCTGACCCGTCGCTTTGGGCGTGGTTGGAGCGCAGCATGAAAGCGCTTAAGGAAGCGACCAATGTCACCATCCTGACCCGGACCACCGCTTTCGGCTATTTTCATGACAATTTCATTGGCGCGGTTGAAAGGCTGGCCGATCATCTGCCCGACGCGGGTGATACGCCGCGCGAAAAGTTGTGGCGGATAAGAGCAGGCGAAGTGATCCTGGCTCAAGGTGCGATTGAGCGGCCCTTGGTGTTCGAAGGCAATGACACGCCCGGCGTGATGCTTTCCTCTGCCGCCAAAGTATTCGCCAACCGTTATGGCGTTGCGGTCGGCAAATCCGTCGCACTGATGGCAGCGCATGACAGTGGCTGGCATGATGTCTTTGCGTTGGCAAAAGCCGGCGTAGGGATCGCGGCAATCATCGATGTGCGGGCCGACGTCGATCCATCGTTGATCAAGGCTGCTGCAGAACTCGATATTCGGGTAGAGCTTGGCGCTGCCGTGATCGGCGTTGCCGGACGCCATTCTGTCAAGAGCATTGAGGTTGCATCTACCTCTGGTTCCAATCGACAGAAAATCGCCTGTGACGCGCTGCTGATGGCAGGCGGCTGGACGCCCAGCGTGCATCTGTGGTCGCACAGCAAGGGCACGCTGAAATGGCGCGATGATCTGGGCGCCTATGTGCCCGATCAGCCCAATGAAAATGTTCGCTGCGTCGGGGCTTGCGCAGGGGCTGGGAATTTCGGCGATGGCGAAGTGATCGATATGTTGCCGACCCCGAAAGACCCGGCACGGATCAAGGCCTTTGTTGACTTCCAGAATGATGTGACCGCCAAGGATATTCACCTTGCCGTGCGCGAAGGGTTTCGCTCGATTGAGCATATCAAGCGCTACACCACCAATGGCATGGCGACCGATCAGGGCAAGACGTCCAATCTCAACGGCCTGCAGATTGCATCTTCGGCGCTGGCAAAGCCCGTGGTCGATATCGGTCTTACCACCTTTCGTCCGCCCTATACGCCACAGACCTTTGGGGCGTTGGCGGGTCATGCGAAGGGGCCGCTGTTTCAGGCAACGCGCACAACCAATATTGATCGCTGGGCGGAAGAAAATGGCGCAGTCTTCGAACTGGTCGCGCAGTGGCGGCGCGCCCGATACTTTCCGCAAGCCGACGAGGATATGCACGCAGCGGTAAACCGCGAGTGCGTTGCGGTGCGCAACAATGTGGGAATTTTCGATGCCTCGACCTTGGGCAAGATCGAAGTGGTCGGGCCCGATGCGGCCGAGTTTCTCAACCGCATGTACACCAACCCCTGGAAGGCGCTTGAACCCGGGCGATGCCGCTATGGGCTTTTGCTCAAAGAGGATGGTTTCATCACGGATGACGGCGTGTCGGCGCGCCTGGCCACTGACCGCTTCCATCTGACCACGACAACGGGCGGCGCGGCGCGGGTGCTCAACATGATGGAGGATTATCTCCAGACCGAATGGCCCGACCTGAATGTCTGGCTGACCAGTACGACCGAGCAATATGCGGTAATCGCTTTGCAAGGGCCGATGGCGCGCAAGCTGTTGGAGCCGCTGGTGGAGGGAATTGATCTTTCCGCCGAAGCTTTCCCGCATATGGCGATCCGCGAAGGAACGATCTGCGGAATACCGACCCGCCTGTTCCGCGTGAGCTTCACCGGGGAATTGGGTTTCGAAATCAATGTGCCTACCGCCTATGGCCGCGCGCTATGGGAACGGTTGATGGCCGAGGGCGCACAATATGGCATCACGCCCTATGGCACCGAGGCGATGCATGTGCTGCGCGCGGAAAAAGGCTTCATCATTGTCGGGCAAGATACCGATGGCACGGTGACGCCGCAGGACGCAGGCCTCGATTGGGCAGTGGGCAAGAAAAAGCCGGATTTTGTCGGCAAGCGCTCCCTCGCCCGTCCTGATATCGTTGCTGGCGGACGCAAGCAGCTTGTTGGGCTGTTGACTGAAGATCCGAACATCGTTCTGGAGGAAGGCGCACAAATTGTAGCCGATCCCAAACAGGCAATCCCGATGACAATGATCGGCCATGTCACCTCATCCTATTGGAGCGAGGCTCTGGGACGGTCGGTTGCGCTTGCGCTTGTGGCGGGCGGGCACGACAAAATGGGCGAGACGCTTTACATCCCGATGCCGGACAAAACATATAAGGCTAAGGTCAGCACAATGGTCTTTTATGATCCTGAAGGAGCGCGGCTCAATGTCTGATCTTTTGACCCGCACTGAACCGGTGCCGACAGAGCCGTTCGTCACAGCGGATGTGAAAATTAGTCTTGCCCCGCCTATGGCGCGATATTCGCTTCGCGCGCGGCAGGTGCAGGCGCTGGAAACCTTGCTCGGTGTGAACATGCCGAAAAAGATTGGCGCGACTGAAGGCGGCATCATCTGCCTTGGTCCGGATGAATGGCTGTTGCGCGGGGCTGCGGGAATGAAGCTTGCCGACGGCAGCGGATTGCCAGTCGCAATCACTGACGTCAGCGAACGGTCTATCTGCATCACGATTGAAGGCGCCGCCGCTGCGGCCTTGCTGATGGCCGGTTGCCCGCTTGATCTTGAACAGTTCGCAGTCGGCAGGGCGACGCGGACGATTTTTGAGACGGTGGAAATCGTCATCGTCCGCGAGACAGAAAACCGTTTCCAGGTCGAAGTCTGGCGCAGCTTTGCTGATTGGCTCTGGACGGCGCTGACAACTGCTGCAAGCCATTGACCAATAAGGGGGGGGGAAGATGACTGACTGGGCGAGAAAAATTGATCTGGGGCGCTATGGTCAATCAAACCGCACCTGGTTGGGGATGACGGTCAATCCTGCCGTATTCTTTCCGATTGCCCTGATTTCGCTCTCGGTCATCCTGTTCAGCGTTATCGCGCCGCAGTCTTCGGCCGATCTATTTTCTTGGTTGCGGGCATCGGCGGTATCGCAGTTCAACTGGTTTTTGTTGACGGTTGGAAATCTTGTCCTTCTGTTTTGCATCGTCGTTGCGCTTTCGCCGCTTGGGAAAATCCGGCTTGGGGGCAAAGATGCAGCGCCGGAATATTCCCGGATGGCTTGGTTTTCGATGCTTTTCGGGGCGGGCATGGGCATCGGGCTCGTTTTTTACGGCGTCGGTGAACCGGTCACGCATTTCACCTCTTCATTGGCCGGTGGCCCGGCCGCACCTCTGGGTGGCGCTGCCGGCAACATTGATGGTGCACGGACCATGGCAATGGCTGCAACGGTCTATAATTGGGCACTCCATCCTTGGGCGATTTACGCCATTGTAGGCTTGGCGCTCGCTGTCTTTTCCTTTGATTTCAAGATGCCCTTGTCGCTTCGCTCGGCCTTTTATCCTTTGATTGGCGCACGGGTTTGGGGACGTGCGGGCGATGTTATTGACGTGCTTGCAGTGTTCGCCACACTCTTCGGTCTCGCTTCGTCACTGGGGTTGGGCGCGAGCCAAGCGATGGCGGGTATTACCTATCTTTATGGCATTCCCAACTCGACGCTGGCGATTATCGCATTGATTGCGATCATGGCCTTGGTGACATTTTTCTCGGTACGCGGCGGAATTGACAAGGGCATTCGTTTTCTGAGCGAAGTGAATATGTGGGTCGCCCTTGGCCTTATCATCTTCTTGCTGGCGACGGGTGCAACCTTGGTGCTGCTCGGCGATATCTACCGGAACCTTGTTGCCTATATTCAGTTGCTGCCGGCTTTCTCCAATGTCTTTGGTCGTAATGATACAGGCTTTTATAACGACTGGACCGCCTATTATTGGACTTGGTGGATCAGCTGGTCTCCCTTTGTCGGACTGTTCATGGCGCGTATCTCGATTGGCCGCACCGTGCGCGAATTTTTGGCGGGGGCGTTAATCGCGCCGACACTGCTGTGCGTCCTGTGGCTAACGGTTTTCGGGGATGGAAGCATCGCGCAGATCGTGTCGGGTGAGCTACCCGATTTGGCCAAGGCGCCGCTTGATACACAATTATTCCTGCTTCTTGGATCGTTGCCATGGGCAAATATCACGTCCTTCGTTGCGATCTGCCTGATCCTGATTTTCTTCATCACAGGCTGGGATTCGGGCACGTTGGTCATTGATACTATGACATCGGGCGGCCGCACGGATACCCCGCTGCGGCAAAAGGTTTTCTGGCTTTTCGCCGTCGGGGGTATCGCGGTGGTGCTACTGGTATCTGGCGGACTGATTTCCTTGCAGGCGGCGGCGATTGCCTCTGGATTGCCGCTAGCCTTTGTTTTGTTACTGATATGTGTTGGCACGCTTAAGGGGCTGTTGGCACTCCATCGCGTTGGCCAAGATGGCTGATACTGGCAGCTGCGATTATGTCATCGTCGGCGCCGGTTCTGCAGGGTGTGTTCTGGCCGACAGGCTGAGCGCGGACGGGCAGCATAAGGTCGTCCTCCTCGAATATGGCGGTAGTGATCGATCGGTTTTCATTCAGATGCCTGCAGCACTGGCCTATCCGATGAACACAAAGCGTTGGAATTGGGGTTATGAAAGCGAGCCCGAGCCGCATCTGAACGGCCGCCGATTAAACTGCCCGCGCGGCAAAGGATTGGGTGGTTCGTCCTCGATCAATGGGCTGGTCTATGTCCGTGGCAATGCGCTCGATTTTGAACGGTGGAAGGATGATGAAGGGGCGCGGGGTTGGGGTTATGCCGATGTCCTGCCCTATTTCAAACGCGCCGAGGGCAGGGCTGAGGGCGGCGATCATTATCGCGGCGAAGATGGGCCGCTTTCGACCAGCTATGGCTCACTTAAAAATCCACTGCACCAGGCATGGTTCGATGCGGCACAGCAGGCCGGATATGAACTAACCGAAGACTATAACGGATTCCGGCAAGAGGGTTTTGGCCGGATGGATATGACCACACGAGACGGCACGCGCTGCTCGACCGCCAAAGCCTATCTCTATGGTGCGCGCAAACGGTCCAATCTGCGCGTCATCGAAAAAGCGCTGGCAACGCGCATCCTTTTTGAAGGGAAGCGTGCGGTTGGCGTTGAATATGAATGCAGCGGCCAGCGGCATCAGATTCGCGCAACCCGCGAAGTCATTCTGTCCGGTGGTCCGATCAATTCCGTACAGTTGCTCAAGATTTCGGGCATTGGTCCGGCAGAGGAGTTGCGTCAGCACGGTATCAAGCTGATCGCTGACCGTCCGGGTGTCGGCGCAAATCTGCAGGACCATCTTGAATTCTATTTTCAAATGGCCTGCACCCAGCCGATCACGCTGTATGGCAAGGCAAACCTTCTCGGCAAGGCGATGGTGGGCGCGCAATGGCTGTTGCTGCGGTCGGGCGAAGGTGCGTCCAACCAGTTTGAAAGCTGCGGATTTATCCGCAGCCGCGCCGGGATCAAATATCCCGACATCCAATATCACTTTTTCCCGATGGCGATCAATTATGATGGCTCGTCACTCGCTAGCGAGCATGGCTTTCAGGCGCATGTCGGGCCGATGCGATCCAAAAGCCGGGGAACGGTGACGTTACGCAGCGCCGACCCGCATGATAAACCCAAAATTCAATTCAACTATATGAGCCACCCTGACGACTGGGCAGAGATGCGGGCCTGCGTCCGCCTCACGCGGGAGATATTCCAGCAGCCAGCCTTCGCGCCCTATCGCGGTCGCGAAATCAAGCCCGGCGCCGAATGCGTGACCGATGAACAGATCGATGCTTTTATTGCAGAGCATGTTGAAAGCGCCCTCCATCCCAGTTGCACCTGCAAGATGGGAGATGCGAGCGATCCGATGGCGGTGGTCGATCCAGAGTTGCGCGTGATCGGTGTGCAGGGGCTGCGCGTCGTCGATAGTTCGGTGATGCCCTCGATCACTACGGGCAATCTTAACGCGCCGACGATCATGATCGGTGAAAAGGCTGCAGATCACATCCTCGGCAAGCCGCTGCTGCCGCCATCAAACGCGCCCTATTATGTGGCGCCTGAATGGGAAACCCGCCAGCGATGACGCAAATCATCACCGAACCAGCCCGCCAGATAGAGGTCATCCGAGAAACCGACGTACTCGTCGTCGGTTCTGGACCCGGCGGTCTTGCCGCTGCTCTTGCGTCAGCGCGAGCCGGGGTGGAGACCACGCTCCTCGAGCGCTATGGTTGCTTTGGAGGGAATATCACCCAGGTGGGGGTGGAAGGTTTCGCCTGGTACCGCCATCCGCAAACGATCGATAGTGAAGGCATTGGCCGCGAGTTCGAAGAACGGGCCAAGGCCATGGGCGCGGCGATGCCGGAGCCGCAATCGATCAGTCACAGCCTTGATGCTGAAGGGTTCAAGTTCGTTGCCGATACGCTGGTAGAGGAAGCCGGCGTGATCCCGATGCTGCACCGCATGTTCGTTGCCCCGATCATGGAAGGGGATATGATCAAAGGCGTTATCGTGGAGAGCAAGGCAGGCCGGGAAGCCATTCTGGCCAAGCGTGTAATCGACGCGACTGGCGATGCCGACATTGCCTATCGCGCCGGAGCGCCTACCCACAAGCATCCGGTTGACGAGATGATGTCCGTCTCGGTGATGTTTTCGATGTGCGGGGTAAACAAGACGCGCTTCATCGAAGCGGTAAAGTCCGATCCGCAAACCTATGGTGATTGGGCCGTGGGCGGTGAATGGGAAGTGATTACCAGCGGCAAGGAGGATGAGATGTTCTCTCCCTTTCTGCGCAAACCTTTTCAAAAGGCGCTGGAGGCCGGGCTGATCCCCGAAAGCGTCAAGACCATGGCGGGTACTTGGGGCACGGTTTCCGATCAGGGCGACCTCACCTATCTCAACATGTGCCATCTCTATCTCGACGGTACGGATCCGGATGCGCTGACATATGGCGAAATGGCAGGTCGCAAACAGGCGATGCATGCGATCCACGCGCTGCAGGCCTTCATGCCCGGCTGCGAAGACGCCAAACTGCGCAATTTCGGAATGACGCTGGGCATCCGCGATACCCGCAAGATCGACGCGGCCTACAATATGACCGCCGACGATGTGAGGGAACAGGGGCGCTTTGAAGACAGTATTGGCATTTTTCCGGAATTCATCGACGGCTATGGCTATCTGATCCTGCCGACCACGGGCCGCTATTTCCATGTGCCTTATCGTTCAATGCTGCCCAAAGGGGTGAGAAACCTGATCGTTACAGGGCGTGTGATCGGCGGCGACAAGGTCAGCCATGCAGCCGTGCGCAACATGATGTGCTGCGCGGTGGCAGGACAGGGCGCGGGCGTGGCGGCTGCGCTTTCGGTAAAGTCAGGACGCGACTTTAACGACGTCGATCTGGTTGCTGTGCAAAGCGAATTGCGACGGCAGGGCGCGCGCATCGCCTGAAAATTAGTTGCCTGCCGCTAATCCGTTCGTCAGCGGCTTGCGCAAAAGCAGGATGATTGCTGCACCGGCGAGCGCAATCGCTGCATCCATGGCCCAGAATGTTGCCGGGTCCATCTGGTCAAAATAGCTGCCGACCCAGCCTGCAAGCGTGTGCCCGACAAAGGGCGACAGAAACGCGACGCCCATCAGTGTTGACGTGACGGCTGGCGGCGCAGTCCGGCTGACGAGCGCCAGTAATGTTGGCCAATAATACATCCATGCCAGCCCCATGATCAGCCACCCGGATATGGCCCAACCCGCTGATACGCTATCCGGTTCAGTTATGCCCATATTACCATAGGCAAAGAGCAGGGCTGCAAATCCGACCAGTGCAGTGCCAATCCCGATCTTGGTGATACTGGGCGGTTCGCTTCCCCGTCTGGCTTGCCAAGCCCAAATGGCCACCAACAGGGGCGCAAAGATGATCGCGCCGATTGAGTCCATGGCCGCGAACCAGCTGGAAGGCATTTCGCCGATTGGCGTGGCCAGATTCACATATTGATCAACCCACAAAATTCCGATGCTCCAGACCATTGGATAGGCGATTTCGGCCGGAATGGTGAGCAGGATAACGAACAGAAGGACATAGATCCGCCGCCGCTCGGTGGGTGATAATGGTGCGGCTTTTTCGCGCTTTTGCGCAGCCGGCCGGTCATGGGGAAGATGGCGTTGGCCGATTGCGTAGACGGCCAATGCGACAAGCATCAATAGTGCGGTAACGGCAAAGCCGGCGTGCCAGCCATGGCTTTGGGCGACCAGCCCTGTCACCAGCGGTCCGCTTGCCGCGCCGATGCATATCCCGGCAGAAAAAATCGTGTAGCCGTGCGAGCGGAGTGACTCTTCCTCCTGCGGGTACAGCGCGCCGACCTGTGCCGAGATATTCCCCTTGAGGAAGCCAGAGCCGAGGATCAGCAGCAGCAACGCCAAAAGGAAGGAGGAATAGAAGGACATCGCCAGATGGCCGGCACTCATCAACACGACACCTATCATCACCGTGCGCTTGGCACCGAGAAGCTTGTCGGCAACCCAGCCGCCGAAAATCGGGGTGAAATAGACCAACCCGGCATACCAGCCATAGATGATCGACGCGAAAGCGATGTCCGACATCGGTCCGCGAAACTCGAAGAAGGCGCGAAGCCCGGCAAGCCCGATCACCTGCGCGGAATTTTCAGGAAGGAGAAGCTCCTTCACCATGTACAGCATCAATAATGCTGACATGCCGTAAAAGGAAAAACGTTCCCACATTTCTGTAAAGAACAAGTAATAAAGACCCTTGGGATGGCTGCCTATTTGGCCCGAAACCGCCAGTTCAGTCTTGTCCAAAATCCCCCCCTTTGGGTGCGGTGCTGACCGCATCTTTGTGCCACCTCCGCGAAAAATTTCTAGCATTATTGTAACCATGATTTAGATATTAGAAAATTTGATGCTGCGACTTGGAGCCGGAGATTGTGAAGCTACCGCAGGAATTCGATCTGCATGCGATTGAGGTTTTCGTGCTGACTGTCGAGCTTGGTGGCATGTCGCAATGCGCGGCGCATCTTCAGGTCACGCAATCTGCGATTTCCCAAACAATCGCCAAGCTTGAGGCTAGCATTGGTGCGTTATTGTTTGATCGGACGATGCGGCCCATGGGTCTGACGGCAAGCGGCAAATCGCTGTTTGCACGTGGGCACGCCCTTATTGACCAAGCCCGGTCCACATATGATGCGGTCCGCGAACGAGCCAACCTTCCGATTTCAAGCGTTACGATGGCAATGTCGTTCAGTCTTGCGAACCTGCTGACCGTGCCGATCCTGCGCGAGCTGGGCGGACGGGCCGAGCATTGGAACATGCGTTCTGGTATCTCTAGGGAACATCAGGGTGAATTCCTCGCCCGCGATATCGATATGCTGCTTACCGGCAGCTTCAATCTGGAACATAGCGGATCGCTGGAACTGCATCCGGTGTTTGAAGAGAGCTTCATTTGCGTATTTCCGCAAAACTGCCGCGAATCCTTCAATTTAACCAACATGCCGCAAATTCCTCTCATCCGCTTTTCACGCCTGACCGGTATGGGCCAGCAGATTGAACGGCAGATTGTCCGGATGAAGCTGAAGCTGCCTCAAGTCATCGAAGTTGAATCGTCACACCAGCAATTGGCATTGGTAGCGGCAGGCCTTGGCTGGACAATCACGACGCCTGCCTGTTTGGCGGCCGTATGTGATCTGCATCCATATTTGCGGCCCGAGCCTATGTCGCGAGGGCGCTTTGCACGGCAGGTTCAGGTTGTGGCCCGGGCAGGGGAATTGGGCGATATTCCCAAGCTTACCGCTGCACTATGCCAGCGCGTGTTGGGCAGCGATGCCTTCATGCGAACGATTGAGAGTTTCCCGTGGATCGAGCAGCAGCTGGCGTGGCCGGCGGTTGTTCGCGAAGATATGGATGTACCAGCAGAATGACAAAGATGCTTGCCTGCCTTGCGGCCTTGCTGCTCGCCATGCCGGTCAATGCGGGGGCATCTGGCACAGTTCCAAGCAAACCCGGTATCGACGCACCCGAACTGGCCGCAGTCGGGCTGGATCAGGTTGGTTTTCGCGCACTGACATTGGTTCATCGCGGACAGCCCGATGTTGAAGCCAATAAGCAGGCAACGGACGGGGTTCCAATTCGCGACCGGAAACTTGTGGTCGACCTATGGTACCCAGCAATTCATGGTGCGCGCGCCAATCGCGTCACTTATCGTGCCCAACTTCCCGGAGAGCCGCCACAGGCACCTGTGGCAGTTACACAGGCTGGTCTTGCAGTAGTCGGTGCAAAGCCTGTCGGTTCAGGGCATCCGCTCATCATTGTGTCGCATGGCTATAGCAATTCGCCGGCTGTGATGACGTGGTTGACCGAAAATCTGGCGTCCAAAGGTTATGTTGTTGCGGCAGTCCATCATGCTGACCCCAACCCCTATGTCGCTCCAGCGCATGTCAGAGCTGCTCCCAATTTCAACCGACCCCGGGATCTCGCCTTTGTCGCGGCACAGTTGCGTATGACATTGGGGGAACAGATTAACCCCGAGCAAGTAGCGCTGATTGGCTATTCCCAAGGCGGATTTGGCGTGTTGACCGCCGGGGGTGCCAGCCTTGATCCGAACCATCCGGAAATAGACATCGTTGCGGGAGGTTGGCTTAAGGCCCAGGCAAAGGGAGGCGAGCAGGCCAGAGACATCGTCATTCCCGGCGTCAAAGCCATTGTCGCACTCGCGCCAGCAGGTGGCGGTGCACGAAGCCGGTGGGGCCAGGATGGCCTGCAAGAACTTACCATGCCGTTGCTGTTCATCGCCGGTGATAGCGATCCGGTCGTCGGTTATGAAAATGCAGCCAAGGCGTTTTTCGAGCAGGCGGCGAATAGCGAGCGATATCTGCTGACCTACAAGCAGGCGGGCCATGCGATCGCGCTCAATCCTGCGCCTGCGGAGATGCGCGGGTCGCTGTGGGATATAGACTGGTTCGAGGATCCGATATGGCGGCAGGATCGGATCAACGCGATCAATCTGCACTTCATCACTGCGTTTTTGGCGGTGCATTTGCGTGGCGATGATGCCGCCAGGGCTTATCTTGATGTGCCCGTGGAAGAGTCCGACCGAGGCGAATGGAATGCGCCGGCGGGAACGCCGTGGGGGGCGTTCAGCCCCGGCGGGGAAGGCGTTACCCTATGGAAGGGATTCCAACGTCGCCATGCGCGTGGGATGATATTGCAACATCGAAAACCGGCACATTAGAGGCAGAGTGTTTCTACGGCCTCATTCCAGAAAGCAAGCAGCGCTGTGCTGAAGCTCAACGGGACATAGGCATCGCAGCAATCCTCGCTCACGACGTGCAGCCTTACATTGACATGTTCGATGATCGTTGCGGCGCTGCAGCCTGCAGCGAAAGCTGGGTTCTCGGCATCGAAGACGCCGCCTTCCATCAACAATGTGCGCCATCCCGGACCTGAAAGGCGGACGCGGACGATGCCACCACCGATCGAGGTCACTGCGCCGTCGTCTGCCAAGACATCCGGCAATGCGGCAACATCTCCCTCGACTAACCACACTGTCGGTTCCATGCGGATCATGCGCAAGGCATCCGTACCGTCTGAACGACCGGTTCCAGGCAAGGCAAAGCCAATGGCAGCCTTGAAACGCCCGGCCACGGCCTCTGGGTTGCTCCAAATTTCAAACGCATGCAGCGGCTGAGCCGGAAGCGGCGTGATCGTCACGTCAGTCACGGTAACGTTCCCCTGCAATGTCGTAGAAGTGGGGATGGGTCACACGGACCCGTGCCTTTTGCCCCCGGGTCGGTGAAGTGGCGATCAATTCCTCGCCATGGCGGCTGAAACCGTCGGCCAGCTGGCCGAGCGCGATCGAGCCGCCACCCAGTGCGCGCAAACCAGCCGCACTGACATGGCCTTGCGGGGTCGCGCCTTCATTGGGAACAAGCATCGATCCTTCGGCAATGGTGCCTTCGATTGCCTCAAGCCCAACCAGTTGTGGCCGTCCCGGCGCAGACAGCGCTGGACGCAATAGGCCTGATGCCCCGATAAAACCACCCGCCTTGTTGAGCATCTTGTCGATGCCAAGATCGTGCGGCGTCAACCGCCCGTCAATTTCGGTGCCCACGACCATGTGCCCCTTTTCGATGCGAAGGAAATCCATCGCGTCCATTCCGAACAGGCAACCATCCTGGGCGTTGACCGCTGTTTCACAGGATTCCCAGACGGCGTTTGCGTGACTTGCCTCAACATAGATTTCAAACGCCCGCTCGCCGCTATAGCTGGCGGCAAGAACGAGTACCGGAACGCCTGCAATCGTTGCCGGAACAGTCGACATGTGGCGCGGCGGTTCTTCGCCAATCAGTTCTGCGAGTACCGATTTTGCCTTCGGCCCGGCAACCGCCATTCCGGCATAATGTTCCTGAACATTGACAACCGAAACGCGCATATCCGCGCACAAAGTTTGGCGGACATAGGAAAGGTGCGTTGCCATTCTGTCTGCGCCACCAGTCGAACTGGTCAAAAGATAACGGTTTTCCTGCAGGCGCCAGATTGTACCGTCGTCGAATACAAAGCCATCTTCGCGCAGCATGAAGGTATAGCGTCCGCGACCAACGCCGAGTTTGCTGACGGTGGTTGCGCAGATGATTTCCAGAAAGGCTGCCGCATCCGGACCGCTGATTTCAAACTTCGCCAGCGTCGACACGTCGGTCATGCCGACAGCGGTTCGCACCGTTCGGGCTTCGCGTATCGCGGCTTGAGGCAATGCCTCCCCATTTACAGGATAGGCGCGGGGACGGAACCAATAACCGAGCGGCTGCCAAATCGGATTCTTTGCCGCATGGACATCATACAATGCCAGACGGCGGACATGCGCGCCGCCATCCTTTGCCGAGGCACCGGCGAGAAGCCCCATCGTTACCGGCGTGTAAGGCGGTCGGAAGGTCGTAAGTCCCGCTTCTGGAATGGCCACGCCCTGCCGTTCGGCCAGCCGCCCGAGCGCAGCCATGTTGCTTGTTTTGCCTTGGTCGGTGGCCATGCCCAACGTGGTATAGCGTTTGAGATGTTCGACCGAGCGATAGCCCTCAGCCCAGGCCTGATCGACATCGGCAAGCGTCACGTCATTCTGGAAATCGATGAAGCTCTTTTTGGGATTCCCCGCCGGAGCGACGGGAAATAGCGGTGCCGGATCGGCAGCCCCACCAATAGTGCTGACATTTTGGCGCGATTTCGCGGGAACAAATGCCTGAGCAGCTTCATTCCAATCGAGCGTACCGCCTGCCTGCATGTGCAGGTGCACCACTGGGGTGAAACCGCCCGATACCGCACACAGGTCTGCGCTCCAGCTTTTTGGCTCGCCATTGACCAGCGCGGTCACCTGCCCAAGGCGGTTGCCGCTGCCCTTGACGGAGAGTGGCACGGCATCATTGTACACCGGAAATCCGCATTCCGCACCGGTGGGGGATGGGCGTGCATCGAGGATCGCGACGATATCTGCACCGGCCGCGTGCAAGGCACGCGCCGTGTGATAGGCATCGTCATTGTTGGTCGCTATCACCACGCGCTTGCCGGGCACAACGCCGAAGCGCTGCAAATAGGTTCGGACTGCCTGCGATAGCATGACACCGGGCCGGTCGTTGTTGGTAAAGGCGATCGGGCGTTCGATGCTGCCCGACGCGAGGATCACTTGCCCGGCACGTACGTGCCAGAGCCGTTGTGCGACGCCGTTGGGCGGGACTTGCCCCGGTTCCGCGATCCGTTGCGTCAGCGTGACCAGATCATGTTCCCAATAGCCGGAAGCCGTGGTGCGCGTCAGTATCCGACCGCCTGCTGCACGGATGCGCGCGGCGGTCGCCTCGACCCAGGCGGTGTCCAGTTCTTGTGGGTCGCGGATCAAAGACGGACCTAGGATACGATCCTGTTCGACAAGTATCACCCGCTTGCCTGCTTCAGCTGCCTCAAGCGCAGCCTTCAGTCCAGCAGGGCCCGCACCGACAACCAGAACGTCGCAAAATGCCGAGCGCTGACTGAAATGATCGGGGTCAGCCAAAGTCGGAGCATTGCCAAGCCCGGCAGCCTTGCGGATGAAATATTCATAGAACAGCCATTGCTTGGCTGATCCGAAAAAGGTTTTATAGTAAAAGCCGGCTGAGAAAATTGGAGCAGCCAGCCCGAGTATCGCGCCAATGTCGAACGAAAGACTGGGCCAGCGGTTCTGGCTTGTCGCCACCATGCCTTCATAAACAAACACGTCGGTCGCCCGGGTATTGGGCTCGGCACGTCCGTCTGTTCCGACGGTAACAAGCGCATTGGGTTCTTCTACCCCTGCTGTCATGATCCCGCGCGGACGGTGATATTTGAAGCTGCGACCGACAATCGCTACGCCGTTTCGCAACAGCGCCGCCGCCAGGGTATCGCCCTCCTGCGCTTGATAGGTTTTGCCATCGAACATGAAGTTGATCATGGTAGCGCCTCCGGGCCAACTGCACGAATGGCGCTAATCTCGTTGGTTACCCGGTGTCGGGTGATCACCATCCAGGCGCGACAACCATAGGTATGGCGCCAGATTTCTTCATCCACCCCGCGCGGATTGGTGCGCGTGAACAGGATCTGCATCGCTTTGGCGGGTTCGGCGTCGAGCGGTACGACGGAATCGACGGTGCGTTCATAGGCGAATTCGGCTTGATCGCGCGGTCCGCAATGGGGGCAAGTGATCTGCATCATATCAGCGGCTATTCGGCATCGGGCCGGTCCCGGTTTCGTCGATCGTCGCGCCCTTTTCGAAACGGTCCAGTGCGAAGGGTGCGTTTAACTTGTGGGGTTTGCCGTTTGCCAGCGTGTACGCATAGGTCCACCCGGACGCCGGTGTGGCCTTGAACCCGCCATAGCACCAGCCGCCGTTCAGAAAGAGGTTCTGCACCGGGGTCTCGCCAATGATCGGCGAACCATCAAAACTCATATCGGTCACCCCAGACCAAGTCCGCACCATGCGCAAGCGGGACAGCGAGGGAACCAGTGCCAAACCTTGTGCGATTGCGCCCTCCATAATCATCGGATTGCCGCGCTGGGCATAGCTGGGCCAGTTATCCGGATCGCCGCCAAAGACGATGCCACCTTTATCTGATTGGCTGATATAGCAATGAAGCGATTGCGTCTGGATGACGCTTTTGATCATCGGCTTGACGCCTTCTGTCACCATCGCCTGCAATGTTTGTGATTCGATCGGCAGTTTCAGGCCAGCCAGCCCTGCGACATGGCCGCTATGTCCGGCCACGCAAATACCAATCCGGCCGGCGCCAATTCGGCCGCGCGTGGTTTCAACGCCGACAACAGCTTTACCGTCCCAGACAAAGCCTGTGACTTCACATTTTTGGATGATGTCGACGCCCAGGCGGTCAGCGCCGCGTGCATAGCCCCATGCGACCGCATCATGGCGGGCGGTGCCCCCACGTCCTTGCAGCAATGCCCCCTGAATGGGGAAACGCGCCTCGCGTGACATATCGAGCAGCGGTTCCATTTTTGCCACCTGATCGCGCGTCAGCAATTCGGCATCGATGCCGCTGCACCGCATGGCATCGCCGCGCTGCGCCAGCATAGTCATGTCAGCATCGCTATGGCCGAGCGTCAATGATCCGCGTGGTGAGAACATCACATTATAGTTCAGTTCGTCGCTTAGATGCTCCCACATCTTGAGGCCGAATTCGAACAGATTGTGCAACGCGGGTTGCCGGTAATTGGACCGCACGATCGTCGTGTTGCGGCCGGTATTTCCTCCGCCGATCCATCCCTTTTCCAACACCGCAATGTTGCGCAGGCCATGGACCTTTGCCAGATAATAAGCCGTCGCCAGTCCGTGCCCACCGCCGCCTATGACGATGATGTCATAATGCGATTTGGGTTCGGGATCGCGCCAGGCGGGCTGCCAGTGCTTTTGCCCGTTAAGCGCCCCGCGCAACAATCCGAGTGCCGAATAACGGCTCATGCAATTGCCATCCATCCGCGCTTTTCACGCCAATCAGCCTCGAGATTGTCGAAGCGCGACAGTTTGAAAAGGTCGATATCAGCGAACGAGCATTGGCCATCCAGCACCAGATCGCGGATTGCATGGCCCGATGCCGGAGACAGGCCAAAGCCCACGCTTGACATGGATGCCACCACAACATTGTCCGGGCTGCTAAGCCGGTCGATGATCGGGCGACCATCCGGCGAGTTTTCGATAACACCCGCCCAACTGCGGATCACATTGAGATGCGCGGCTTTTGGCAAAAGTTCGGCAAGCCGCTTTGCAAGGTTGCGCGATAGAGATGTTGAAGGCCGTGCTGCAGGCCCGGTCTCATCGACATCGATCCATTCATGCGGCCCGCCTCCATAAGCAAGATTGCCGCGCATCGTCTGGCGACCATAAAGCTTATGCCCGTCGACCCCGCCAATTGGCATCATCGGGGCCGGCTCGGTGATAATCATTTCCGCACGTGCCGCTGCCAGTGGCACATGGACACCCAACTGCGCCATAAGATGCGGTATCTGCGGACCGGCTGCGACAACGACGGCGTCACAGCCATAGGTCGCGTTGGCCGTTTTCACCGCGGTGACTTTGCCACCCGCGGTTTCGAAACCGGTGACCGGGCTGTGCTGTACAATTTTGCCGCCCAGATCCTGAAGCGCCCAGGCATAGGCCTGCACACTGCGTTGCGGATTGGCGTGGCCGCCAAATTTGTAATGGACACCGCCAAAACATTTTTCGCTGGCCAGCGGCACCGCATCCAGCACCTGACGGGTGTCGAGCAATTCAACCGGATGGCCCAGGCGGGTATGTCGTTCGGCGACGAAGCGATATTGCTCCCACTGCCGTTCCGTCATCGCGATGATGATCCGCTCTTTCTGATGCTCTGTCGGATAACCCAACAACTCATCCATTTGCGGCCATAGACGCTGCTCTTCGTCAAACAGCGGGCTGGCATAATGCGATGCGCCGCCGCCATTGCGGCCCGATGCCTCCCATCCGACAATGAATTTGTCGAGCACGGTCACCTTTACACCCGACCGTGCGAGCCACCAGCCTGCACTCAGCCCGGTAACACCGCCGCCGACGATAACAACTTCCGACCCGCTCATTTGTACATCCCCGTATACAGCATCTCGCGGTGCTCATCCTCGTGCGGGGTGCCAATATCCTCCCATGGCACCCATGCAGTTGGAATTCCGAACCACACATCCCAGGCTGCGTCCATCTCTGCCGGCTCGTCCCATTCGGCCAATATCTTCATTGGCAGCGGGCGAACCGGCGCGCGATGCGTGGCCAGCGGAATTGTGCCGAAGGGCTTGTCAGATTCCATCGCGAGCAACATAGCAACTTGGTCGCGGCATCGACGACCTTGGCATACGCCCATGCCCGAACGGGTCAGGCGCTTGATCTGGTCCTGGTTGGCAGGGCCATCTTCCAGCAAAGTTTCAAGCGAACGTGCACACATCGGTGCCGGGCGCGTCAGATAATTTGGCGGCTGCACACCGATAAGGTCAGCGCGCGTAACCTCCTCGCACTGGCAGATGATGGTATCATCTGCGCAGCTGTTGGAAAGCGCGCGCATCCAGTCCATCCGGTATGCGATATGGTCAAAGCCTGTATCCGTTAGGCCGGCGCAATCGCCCACGGCTGTGACGGTCGCTTCGCCTTTTGGGATATAACCGCCACGCATTGGTTCAAGCGCGCGCGCGCCGTGCATCGCATCAACCAATTCGATCATCGGTATCAACCCAATTGCCATCACAAGCGTGTCACAGGCGACCGTTTCGCCATTGGCCAATTTGATTTGCTCGACACCGTCAAGCCCGCCCTTGGCTTCGACCGGATGCGTATTGCAGGTGATGGGAATGCCCAATGCTTCGACTTTGGCGATAAGCTTGGGGTCGCCCTGCGGTGCATCCCGCATCTCGACAAGTCCCGCAACTTCGATGCCGCGTTCTTGTGCCAGTAATGTGGTTTCCAATGCCAGATCATGCGATCCTGCGACCAATATCCGCCGCCCGGAAAAGGCGTCATAACGGCTCAGCAGCATTTGCAATGCCGCGGCGCCCATCACGCCCGGCTGGTTCCATCCCGGAAATGCCATCGCCAGATCGCGTGCACCGGTGGCGAGCACAATCCTGTCAAAAGCAACCATCCAGGATTGCTCGGCATTGGCAAGGCCCACCACCTGCTCGGGCAGGCTCTGCGCCCCGGGGCCATTGCGATACACACCCCATGCAGTGGTGCCGAGCATGAGTTCGACACCCGCCTCCATTGCGGTTTCCAGCTCCGGCATACTCATGAATACGGCTTCGAGCATACGTTCGCTATTCTGCGTTGCCGCCGTCATGCGGCCACCAAAATACAGCGGCGTGTCATTGCCCATCAATCCGCCCGAAACCGGATTTTCATCAACCAGCAGCACTGATGCGCCGCTCTTCACGGCATCTAAAGCTGCGGCAATGCCGCTTGGCCCGGCGCCCACGACAACCACATCATAACGTGCTTCGGCCTTGCTGCGTGTGCCATTCACTGCGCACAGATCGGTTCCGCCAAAATTCAGTTCCATCACACAGCCTCCAGAGCCTGCGCCAAATCGGCGATCAAATCATCAACATGTTCCAGCCCGACCGACAACCGCATCGTGCCATCGGTGATGCCACCTTCGAGCCGCTTTTCGGGTGTCACCGCATAATGGGTGGTGGACGCCGAATGGCAGATCAATGTTTCCGAACCGCCAAGGCTAACGGCAAGCTTTATCAGCTTGATACCGTCAAGCATCCGGAACGCCTCGGCCTCGCCGCCATGTAGGTGGAAAGAAAAGGTCGACCCGGCCGCCTTGCACTGGCGATTGAACACTTCGCGCTGTCGCGTGCCTTCTTTCAGAAAGCCCAAATAGGTGACCCCAGCCACTTTCGGATGGGACACAAGAAATTCGGCAACCTTTTGCGCATTTTGCATGGCCCGCTCCATGCGTACGGCAACCGATTCAATCGAACGAAGCAGTAGCCATGATGTGAAGGGGTCAAGATGGCTGCCCCAGACGACACGTTGGTAGCGCAGCTTCTCAATTAACTCGGCACGGCCGGTAACACCACCTGCCAATAGGTCGCTATGGCCGCCGCAATATTTGGTGAGCGACGTCATGTTGAGATCAACGCCCAGTTCGATGGGCCGCTGGGCAAAGGGCCCGAGGAATGTGTTGTCGACCACTACCAGCGGGCGATGCCCCTGTTCGGCGCCGATTTCGTCCGCAAGCCGCACCATCAATTCCAGATCGACGATGGCTGCGGTCGGATTAGCCGGCGTTTCGGCAACGATGAGTTTCAGTGGCCCGTGCGCAATAGCAGCCTTTGCCGCCCTGCGTACCTCCGCCTCGTCGGTGCCGTCGAGATATGCTTCGGCCGTAACGCCAAATTCAGAGAGCGTCTGGTTGTACAGCATGTCGACGCCGCCATAGATCGGGCGGCCGTGGATCATGCTGTCGCCAGGGCGCATGAACGCAAGGGCAATTGCTGATTGCGCCGCCATTCCGCTGGCAAATGCTGCTGCTGCTTCGGCACCATCTATCGCTGCAAGCCGTGTCTCCAGGAAATCGAGGCCCGGATGCCCCAAGCGGGCGTAAATATGGTGGGTCGAACCTTTCAGCGGACCGGAATTGTCGAAAAACGCCTCGTGCACGTCCTTTGCATATTGCGCCGAAGGATAGACAAAGGTCGATGTCATGAAGATCGGCGGCTTGGCCGACCACATCCCCATTTCGGGATCATAGCCATGTGCGACTGCGAGTGTTTCCGGGCGCAGGCCCTCGTGCTTCTTATCTTGCATGGGTATCGATATAGGCTTGTGCTTTGCTGCAATACCAGTCCGCAAATTGCAGGGCCAATGTTTCGGCATCGGGCGAATATGGACCTGGCGTATATCCGGGGCTGACCACACCGCGATGGTTGTTTTCCGCCAGATCGCGATCCTGAAGGTTGGTTTTCAACCACACCTCCTTAAGTTCGTCGACATTGTAATCGACCCCTTCAACTGCATCCTTGTGCACGTACCACCTGCTGTGCGCGTGCGTTTCGGTTGCCGAAACCGGCAGGAAGCTGCAGGTGAACACATGGTCCGATGTCGCATGCGCGAATAGGTGTGGATCGAGAGCCCAGCGAAACGAGCCGACGCTGCCGCCATTGCCTTCGACCAGCAGTTTCTTGACAAGATGCTGACCATCCATGCTGATCGTGCTTGCGCCTTCGTTGAGGGCAAAGCGGCTCATCTGCCACCAGTCACCCTGCACGGCCTGGTGCGGCAGACCGAGCGCGTCCATCGCGGCAGCATATTCGGTGGCGCGCCTGTCGCCCTCGGCGTCGAAAAAGCCGCTGAAGACCACCGGGAAGGATTTGGCGAGGTCTGGATGGCCGGTTGCGCAATGGTAACATTCGCGCGCATTGTCCATCACCAGCTTCCAATTGGCTTGCTCGACCATCAGGTCGGTTCCCGCAAGCTTCATGTCCTTAAAATTCAACGGCGCGGCATATTCGGCAAAGCGATCACCAAATTCATCAAAAGCCGGTGGGTCATCCGAGAGGCAGATGAAGATCGCGCCGGCAACCGTGCGCACCTGCACCGGTTTCAACCCATGGTCGCCCTTTTCGAAATCGGCAGGCATTCGCGTCGCGGCGAAAAGCGAGCCGTCGAGATTATAGGTCCAGCGGTGATAGGGGCAGACCAGTTTTGGCGCAGAGCCATGGCCGGGTTGGCACAGGATGGAACCGCGATGCCGGCAACTGTTGTGAAAGGCGTGAATTTCATCGTTCGCGTCGCGGGTGATAATCACCGGCCATTTGCCGATATTGAGCGCCATGTAACTGCCGGGCTTCGGCAGTTCGCATGCCATGCCGGCCATCAGCCAGCTGTGGCGGTAGATCGCATCCATATCGAATGCGAAACTGTCATCGCTGATATAGAGATCCTGCGGCAATGTATGGCCAGCCTGCCGTTGGCTCAACAGAGCAGAAAACCGGGCGATATCCATCATTTTTCCCTTATCTCAATGAACCTTCAGGCGTTAGAACCGTCACTGCCATAGGGAATAATCACTTTTTATCATGGCCCCATATCAAAATGTTCCGCTAAAGGGCGGGCAGGTCAATTTGCGAACGCGAAAGGCAAGGAAAATTCAGAGCAAGGGTTCGATAAACCGGCGGTGGCTGCCCCTTAACGCGCTGCGCGCTTTTGAGGCCGTGGGCCAGCATCGCAGCTTCACCGGCGGGGCCACGGCGCTATCGGTGTCGCAAAGCGCGATGAGCCGGCATGTCAGCGGGCTTGAAGAACTGTTGGGCAAGCCCTTGTTCGAACGGGAGGCAACAGGCCTCGCGCTGACCGCGGCGGGCGAAGAATTGCTGCCTGTTGTGGCAAAAAGCCTTGATCGCATCGAGCAGACGTTAAATGCGATCCGCGATGACCGGCAGGCAAAACGTGCGCTGCGGATCCACATCCCGCCATCAATGCTGCAACAACAGCTTTTGCCGCTGCTGCACGAATTCCGCATCGAGCATCCAGACTATAGGATTGATGTTTCCAGCGCGAACGTCACTGGCCTGCCTGCAACCAATACCGACATGGCCATCGTCTACGACCGGCCAAATGTGGACGACTTTGTGACCGACTTGCTGTGGATGGTCCGCGTCGCGCCATTATGTTCGCCCGAAACTGCCAAGGCGGCTTCGGGGCAAGGCGTCGCCCAATTTCTGTCGCAACAAGAATTGCTGCACATAAAACTTGCGGGTCAACCGCGCGATCTTTTGTGGTCAAATTATGCACGGCAATTGGGGTTGGATATTGATACGGACGAAGGCCTTGCCTTTGATACCGCCATCACAGCCGCCCAATATGCCATGGGCGGAACGGGTGTGACCTTGGCCGATATCGATATGTTTGCGCCTGAAATTGCCGCGGGCAGATTGGTTATGCCCTATGATGCGGTGATCGAGGAAGGTTATGGCTATTATCTGAAATTGCATCCGGACGATTTGTCGGATCCTGCGATTTCGATATTCAGAAGCTGGTTGATCGGACGCTTTATGGACATGCGGACAGCGCGGAATCCTGTCGTGCCAGACTGATCAGGCGCAGACCGTATTTTGCGGCGGTATGTGTCGCCAAGTCAGTTGCAGCAGAGATGGTCACCAGAGCGGAGCAATTTGCCAATATGGCCTTTTGAACCAGTTCAAAACTACAGCGCGCCGTCAAAAGCAGAAAACCGTTTTCAGGTGCGTTTCCGGATTTGGCGATGGCGCCAATGACCTTGTCGAGAGCATTATGCCGGCCGACATCTTCGCGAACCATCAGGATTGAACCGTCAACGGCACAAAAGGCAGCGGCATGGCATGCACCTGTCGTGGCATTCAGATGCTGGTGGTCGCGCAGTGCCTGAAGCGCGGCAAATATGGCATCGTCCGCGACCTCGAGCCGCGCCGTGACGCTGGGCAGTTCGCGCATGACTTCGTCCAGATTGTCCATGCCGCACAGTCCGCAGCTGCTTTCGGAAACGCGTTGGCGCGCGCGTGCATAGACTTTTTCCGCCCTGTCGGCGGGCAGCTGGATGCGCACGATCCAGCCCTTTTCTGCCCGATGGGTGTCGATCGCTTCGATATCGTCGGCGCTGTCCACCAGCTGTTCCGAAAGCGAGAAGCCGATGGCAAAATCTTCGAGGTCGACCGGCGTGGCCATCATCACCGCATAGCCGATGCCATTATATTCAAAGGCTACAGGAACCTCGGATATAAGCGCCCGCTCCAAAAACTCGCTTTGGTGCCTGTCCGGCCTCAGCACCGCAAATCGGAAAGGCCGTGATCCGGATTCAGGCGCGGTCATGCGTTTCGGCAAGCAGGGCAATGGCGGCGGCGGCTGTTTCTGTGAGCCCCTTACTGCCATTTGCGAAAATCATCTGCTTCATCCGTGGATCCCAATAGAGGCGGATATGCTCCGCCGTGGCCCTGGCAGGATCAGGTTCGTGCATCTGGTTTGCTGCAATCTGGTTCGCCATTAGCACCAGTTTATCAACCGTGTTCATTCGGCGGGCTCAGCATGGACGATACGGCGCGAGCGCGCGGCCTGTTCACGATATTCCTCCTGCCAATCAGTCGGACCGTTAGAGGCGCTGATCTGCACCGCAGTCACCTTATATTCAGGGCAATTGGTGGCCCAGTCCGAATGGTCGGTTGTGACAACATTGGCTTGTGTGTCAGGGTGATGGAAAGTTGTATAAACAACGCCTGGCGCAACGCGATCTGTAACCTGTGCGCGCAGCGTTGTTTCCCCGGCGCGAGAGGTGAGCTTGACCCAGTCTCCCGTTTTAAGGCCCCGATCCTCGGCATCGATTGGATGGATTTCCAGTAAATCTTCCGGGTGCCATGCCACATTATCGGTGCGGCGCGTCTGCGCGCCGACATTATAGTGGCTGAGGATCCGTCCCGTGGTGAGCAATAAGGGGAAACGCGGACCGGTTTTTTCATCGGTCGGTACATAATCGGTTACGACAAACTTGCCTTTGCCGCGCACAAAGCCATCAACATGCATGATAGGCGAACCGTCTGGTGCGGCATCATTCACCGGCCATTGCAATGACCCTTCCTTATCGAGCCGGTCAAAGTTGACCCCGGCAAAGCTCGGCGTAAGCCTGGAGATTTCATCCATGATCTCGCTTGGATGGCTGTAGTTCCAGTCCAGCCCCATCGCCTGCGCCAAGCGTTGCGTGACTTCCCAATCCTCAAGACCGTTCAGCGGCGTCATCACCTTGCGCACAGGCTGTATGCGCCGTTCCGCATTGGTGAACGTGCCGTTCTTTTCGAGGAAGGTCGAACCGGGCAGGAAGATATGCGCGTAATTTGCTGTCTCGTTCAAAAACAGGTCATGGACGATTACGCATTCCATTGCCGCCAGCCCTGCCGAAACATGGGCAGTGTTGGGATCGGATTGCAGGATGTCCTCTCCCTGACAATAGAGCGCCTTGAACACCCCGTCGGTTGCCGCGTCGAGCATATTCGGAATGCGCAGTCCCGGTTCGGGATCAAGGCTGACGCCCCAGTCAGCTTCGAATAGCCGGCGCGTTTCGCCGTCGCTGACATGGCGATAGCCAGAAAATTCGTGCGGAAAACTGCCCATGTCGCAGGCACCCTGCACATTATTCTGGCCGCGCAAGGGGTTCACGCCCACGCCGCGCCGTCCGATATTGCCTGTCGCCATTGCAAGGTTGGCAATCGCAATCACGGTAGAACTGCCCTGACTATGTTCTGTAACGCCAAGGCCGTAATAGATCGCGCCATTGGGTTCGGTGGCGAACAGGCGGGCAGCCTGACGGATGTCGGCGGCGGCAACTTGCGTGATTGCTTCGAGTGTTTCCGGCGAATTTCGTTCTTGGCCGACAAACTCTGCCCAGTGGCTGAACTCATCCCAATCGCAACGTTCGCGGACAAAGGCTTCGTCGACAAGGCCCTCGGTCACGATCACATGCGCCATCGCGGTTAACACGGCGACGTTGGTACCCGGCCGCAACGGCAGATGGACATCCGCCTCAATATGGGGTGAGCGAACAAGATTGGTGCGACGGGGATCGATCACGATCAGTTTTGCAGGCGGACGACCATCCTGGCCGCGCAGCCGGCGCTTCATGCGGCTTGCAAATACGGGGTGCGCATCGGTGGGGTTCGCACCGATGATCAGCATGACGTCACAATCTTCGACAGAATCGAAATCCTGTGTGCCTGCGCTGGTGCCGAACGTTGTTTTTAGGCCATAGCCGGTCGGCGAATGGCAGACGCGCGCACACGTATCGACGTTATTATTGCGAAAGCCGGCCCGAACCAGTTTCTGGACGAGGAAGGTTTCTTCATTGGTGCAACGGCTGGAGGTGATGCCGCCCAGTGCATGACGCCCATATTTTTCGCTGATCCGTTTCAGTTCCGACGCTGCGTAGGCAAAGGCTTCATCCCATTCGACTTCGCGCCATGGTTCGCTGATGCTTGCGCGTATCATGGGTTTCAATATGCGATCTTGATGTTGGGCATAGCCCCAGGCGAAGCGGCCCTTGACGCAGCTATGGCCGCGATTGGCCTTGCCATCTTTCCAAGGAACCATCCGCACCAGCTGTTCGCCGCGCATTTCCGCGCGGAAAGTGCACCCAACACCGCAATAGGCGCATGTTGTAACGATGCTGCGTTCGGGCGTGCCAACTTCGACAACGGTTTTCTCAACCAGAGTGGCTGTCGGGCAGGCCTGCACGCAGGCCCCGCAGGAAACACATTCGCTGCCAAGGAAATCGTCGCTGGCGAGGCCCGCGGAAATTTTCGAATCCCAGCCGCGCCCTTCCATCGTCAGCGCCAGCGTCCCCTGCACTTCGTCACAGGCACGGACGCAGCGTGAACAGGCGATGCATTTGCTGGGGTCGAAATCGAAATAGGGGTTGGAGTGATCCTTGTCCTGCCCCAGATGCGTCGCCTCGACATCATAACGCACATCGCGCAGTCCGACTGCCCCAGCCTGATCCTGCAATTCGCAGTCGCCATTGGCCGCGCAGGTCAGGCAATCCAGAGGATGATCGGAAATATAGAGTTCCATCACGCCTTTGCGCAGTTTCTGCAGCAATGGCGTTTGCGTGTGCACGACCATGCCGGCTTCGACCGGCGTTGTGCAGCTGGCTGGGGTCCCCTTGCGGCCTTCGACTTCGACAAGGCACAAGCGGCAAGAGCCGAAGCTTTTCATATTGTCGGTAGCGCAGAGTTTGGGGATGTTGGCGCCATTTTCTGCGGCTGCGCGCATTATGCTGGTACCGGCCGGCACGCTAACGGCGCGGCCGTCAATCATGCATTCGACGGTATCCTTGGACCGGCTCTGGGGGGTCCCGAAATCCTTTTGCGGCTGGTACGTCATGTGCTTACCCTACAGGAAAATGGCGGAGAATTGGAGTCTTTGCGTCATCGCAGCCCTCCGGCCAAGGCTTGTATATGTTGCGGGCCGATGCCGCAGCATCCGCCGACCATGGTCGCGCCCGCGGCAACCCATTTGCGCGCCCATTCAAGATAGCGCGGCGGATCAAGGTCCGCCCTGATATCGCGCAGCCCACCATTGGCGGGAACTTCTGTGTCGCTGTGCGCAAAGCCGTTGGCATAGACGCCGATCTCAATCGCATCTGTGCCCATTGCGGCCCGCGCCCTTGCGACCGCATCCTCCATCACTTCGGGCGCGCTGCAATTGAACAGCAGCGCGGCTGCGCCCAGTTTCTGCGCCAGAGCGACCGCTGCCTCGATGCTTTCGCCCGAGCGCAACCTGGCACTTCCTTCATCGTTCAAGGTGAACGAAAGCCAGAGTGGACGACTGTCTGCGGCCAGCATCTCGCCGACAAGTTCGGCTTCGCCAAGGCTGCTGAGCGTTTCGGCTAGCCAGACATCAGCAAAAGGGGTCAGCCCTTCGATCAGCACGGTCAGGATGGCGCGCGCGGCCTCCACTTCAAACAGGTCAGGCCGGTAGGATCCGAGAACCGGCGGCAACGAACCCGCAACGCGAACGCCGTGGCGATCGGCGACATCACGCGCCAATTGGCCGGCGAGGCCAGCCAGAGCAAGTCCGCGTTCCGCAAACAGCGCGTCGCCAATATGAAAGGGCACGATTGCATAGCTGTTGGTCGAGATCATGTTCGCCCCGGCGCGGGCAAAGCCTTCGTGCGCCTGCGTCACATATTCTGGGCCTTGTAGCAGCGCGAGGGCAGACCATTCGGGCTGCCGGAACGGAGCGCCCAGCCGCTGCAACTCCCGCCCCATGCCGCCATCAAGGATGGTCGTCACTTTTTGAAGTCCTCGGGGAAATGCCGGATCGCGCTCATCACTGGATAGGGGGTGAAGCCCCCCAGCGCGCAGAGAGAACCATATTTCATCGTCTCTGAAAGATCGGCAATCAATTCAAGGTTTTCGTCCACATTCTTGCCGGCGATAATCTGGTCGATCGTTTCAACGCCGCGCGTGCTGCCAAGTCGGCATGGCGTGCATTTTCCGCAGCTTTCAGCTGCGCAGAATTCCATCGCAAAGCGCGCCATTTGCGCCATGTCGACACTGTCATCGAATACAGTGATTCCGGCATGGCCGATCAGCGCATCGGCGGCGGTAAAGGCTTCATAGTCGAACGGTAAATCAAATTGTGAAGGCGGGATGTAAGCGCCCAATGGCCCCCCCACCTGGACACAACGGACGGGGCGGCCGCTGTCCGTGCCGCCGCCGATTTCGTTCACCAATTCGCCCAGCGTGATCCCGAATGCGACTTCGAACAGGCCGCCATTTTTGACGTTACCCGCGAATTGCACCGGCATCGTCCCTTTTGACCGACCCATACCAAAGGCGGCGTAGGCCTCTCCGCCGTGGGTCATGATCCATGGAACTGCCGCCAACGTCAGAACATTGTTCACCACAGTAGGCTTGCCGAACAGGCCTTCAAGTGCGGGCAGGGGGGGCTTGGCGCGCACTTCGCCGCGTTTGCCTTCCAGGCTGTTGAGAAGGGAGGTTTCCTCTCCGCAAACATAGGCGCCGGCCCCCACACGAACTTCGACCACAAAAGGCGCGATCAAATGTGCGCAGGCCTTGATTGCGGCTTCCATTTTGGCAATCGCGTGCGGATATTCGGAACGGATGTAAACAAAGCCTTTGTTCGCGCCCACGGCCAACCCCGCGATCGCCATACCTTCAATCAGCATGAAGGGATCGCCCTCCATCACCATGCGGTCGGCAAATGTGGCGCTGTCGCCCTCATCGGCGTTGCAGACGATATATTTCTGGTCTGCTGTTGCAGCTGCAACGGTTTTCCATTTGATGCCAGCCGGAAACCCTGCGCCGCCGCGTCCGCGCAAGCCAGACGCCAAAATCATCGCGACCGTCGCTTCCGCTCCAACTTCCCTTGCTTTGGCCAATCCCAGCCAGCCATCGCTGCTATAATAATCGTCGAGTGAAGTTGGGCGGGTCTTGCCCGCACGCATGAAGGTCAGCCGTGATTGTTTGGCAATGAACGGGTGCTCTTCGATCCTGCCAATAGATTGTGCAGTGCCATCGATGATGGCCGCAACTTGATCGACAGTGACGGGGCCATAGCCGACACCATCGACTTCAACCAGCGGCTCAAGCCAGTGCATGCCCCAACTGGAAACCCGCTCGGTTTCGATCCCTGCCTTTTCGAATGCTGCCGCAACCGCGTCTGCGCCGCAGGCCAATGCCAATGCATCATCGGAAATACGGACTTTCATGCAGCGGATATCAATTCGGCAAAACGGTGGGCATCGACTCTGGCATGAACGGTATCTCCTATCATCGCCGCTGGACCGACCGAACACAGGCCAAGGCAGTAAATGGTTTCTACCTTCACCCGGTCCTGCCCCTCTGCGATCGGAACCAAAGCTTCAACCCCACGTGCCTTGCAGGCTTCGGCCCGGCAAAGTTTGATGACCGGACGGCTCTCAGGCTCTTTGCGGAAGTCATGATAGAAACTCACAACACCATAGACTTCGGCGCGGGTCAAATTGAGTGCATTCGCAATCGTGCGGATCGCATCTTCGCTGACATGACCGAACGCTTTTTGTACATCGTGCAGGATCGGAAGGAGCGGCCCTTCGCGTCCGGCATGTTCAGCAACAATGTCAGCGATAGTCAGCATCAGAAAACGACAACGCTTCTGATGCTTTCGCCTGCATGCATCAGGTCGAAACCCTTGTTGATTTCATCGAGTGTGAGGACATGGGTGATCATGGGATCGATCTGGATGTGTCCGTCCATGTACATGTCGACGATTTTGGGGACGTCGGTACGGCCTTTGGCGCCGCCAAAGGCGGTGCCGCGCCAGTTGCGTCCGGTGACGAGCTGGAACGGGCGGGTGGCGATTTCCTTGCCGGCTTCGGCAACGCCGATGATGATGCTGGTGCCCCAGCCGCGGTGGCAGC